>Ga0213875_10000026_pt1 | contig 196301 bp, 163 predicted proteins | sample BarmaccomBMRX_R8_FD_160105 | JGI IMG/M metagenome (GOLD analysis project Ga0213875, IMG submission 160105) | Root-associated microbial communities from Barbacenia macrantha in rupestrian grasslands, the National Park of Serra do Cipo, Brazil - RX_R8 | ecosystem: Host-associated > Plants >... | reverse complement strand
AGCGGAAACTTCGTATCGCTTTAACCATCGAGAGCAAGACCTTTTCCCCTTGCTGCTCAAGGCTCTAAAGCAAATTGACATCTCTCAAATTCAGTGACTTTTAGTCCGCTTTGACGGGGTATTACCTAAATTTATGGTAAAATTCGTTAGCGCAAAGCGCAAGATTGGCATGGCAATTGCGACTTTATAGAGATGTCATAGGGAGGAAATAAAGTATGAGTACTGAGAGTCCCCCTGATTAGGTGAAGCGGGTTGCTGCGCAGTTTAGCAGCAACCCGCTTTGCATTTGTGTCCCATTAATAGCAACAGGACTAACGCTTCCGTTAGTCCTGTTTTGCTTTGCCTGAATTATCATAAATTGGTCATAAATTGAATAATTTTTGGTTTGGCACTGGTTATGGCGCTTGCTTTAAAGTAGGATTGTGTTCATAAAATTGCGCAAAGGACAAACTTGTGCAAGGACAACGAGCCGCAAAACCATTATCAATTTGGAGATTACAAAATGAACACAGTTTCACCATGCGCCACACCTGCCCCAACCGATGCCATAGCCGGAGATTTGCAGAATGCTTCGCTGCACCCTGCGCCCTCTGAGGCCGCTCCTGCTGCGCCACCGAGTGTGCCGCCTCCAGTCGTTTTGCTGCAAATGGCGACAGGTTACTGGGTTACCCAGTCCATCGCGGTGGCAGCTCAATTAAGCATTGCCGATCACATCAAAGAGACTCCTAAAACGGCGGTGGAACTTGCCGAGGCAACGGGCACTCACGCTCCCTCTCTTTATCGGCTGCTGCGCTTCCTGGCCAGCACCGGCATTTTTGTCGAAGACGAAAATGGCCGCTTTGCCCTAACCCCTGTGGCCGAGCTTTTGCGCAGTGATGTCCCCGGCTCCATGCGTGACTTCACCATCCTAATGGGCCACGAAACCCACTGGAATGCCTGGGGCAATTTCATGCACAGCATCCAAACGGGTGAGCCTGCTTTCGACAATGTCTTTGGTATGGGCTTTTTTGAGTATTGCCCGCTCCATCCTGATGCTTCCGAGGTGTTCAACCGGGCCATGACCAGCCTCGCCACGCAGACGCACGCCGCTGCCGCTGCTGCCTACGACTTCTCTGGCATTAATACCCTGATGGATGTTGGCGGTGGACATGGGGCGCTCCTCTCTTCCATTCTCAAAAGCAATCCTCACATGCGGGGCATTGTCTTCGATCTGGCTCATGTGGTGGCAGGGGCACCTAAAACCTTCGAGCAATGGGGCGTGGCCGACCGTTGTCGGACAGAGGGCGGAGACTTTTTTGAAGCCATGCCCGCCGGGGCCGACGCCTGCATTCTTTCGATGGTGATTCACGATTGGAGCGATGATCTTTCCCTTAAGATTCTGCAAAACTGCCATCGCGCCCTGCCTGAGAATGGTAAGCTGTTGTTGATTGAAACGGTGGTGCCAGAGGGGAATACGCCTTCTGCCAGCAAAGGACTTGACCTCAATATGCTGGTGATGACCAATGGCGGACGCGAGCGCACGGCGGAAGAGTTTGATGCTCTCTTCCGTAAGGCCGGTTTTGAACTGACGCGCATTCTGCCCACCCAATCCCCCATGAGCGTAATCGAAGGTGTTAAGATTTAGCCTTACATTCAGGGGCAACCCTATCATCAGGTGAAACCCTATGGCGGCTAATGATTATCAATTCGTTACCGACTGGCGAGTTGAAGGGGACATCCAGGAAGTCTATGACATCATCGCTGATGATCGGCAATTAGCACGGTGGTGGCCTTCGGTTTACCTTGATGTCCGCGAGTTGGAACCGGGGAATGAGACGGGTATTGGTAAAGCCATTGACCTCCATACTAAAGGATGGTTGCCCTATACTTTGCGCTGGCAGGCTCGCACGGTCGAGTCTGCCGCGCCGCATCACCTGGCCATTGAAGCGCAAGGCGATTTTGTCGGGCGCGGCGTCTGGACATTGGAACAGGACGGCCCCTGGGTCAACCTCACGTTCGACTGGCAGATTCGCGCCGACAAGCCGATCTTGCGCCACCTATCGTTTCTTTTGAAACCCATCTTTGCCGCCAACCATCGCTGGGCAATGGGCCAGGGAGACCAAAGCCTGCGCCTTGAACTGGCAAGACGCCGGGCCAAGTCGGAAGCGGAACGAGCTGCCATTCCCGATCCACCTGTCCCCAGCACCGCTCCAGTGCTTTGGCTGCTCCTGAGTGCTGTCGCCTTGCTCTGCTTAGTGCTGTGGAGGAAGACTATCGCATCAAAAGCTGAATAGCGACACCTGTTTCAAATCAACAAATAGCCTGCCACTGTTCATTCTTGGCAGGCTATTTGTTTAAGGGCTTATCTATGAGGTGGGCCACCAAAGCGAGGAAACGCCGTTGGCAGAGGATTGCCATCTTCATCTTCGCCACGCAGCGCACGTTGCACTCGCTTAACGCGCCGCACGGTGACAATCACCAACGCTACCAGTGAAATAATGAGGGGTATCTGCCACAGGATACTTAGTTGTCCAGTGGGTGATTTATAGGCCGCTTGACGGGCCAGAAACCAGACCCACAACAGAATAAAGCTGCCGATTAAAACGGCGGTCTCCCACCACGGCACATTGCTTTTAGGTTGATTCATCGAACTCTCGTTGTGCTAACTCTGTACTAAAAGAAGTATGGCATAAAAGTGGGTGCTCTTTGTAGAATAGCGGTTCACACGCTCTGGTGGCTCCAACGGAGTGGCAGTAAACTGATGAGCCAATAAGGGAAGTCAGTTCACCATGCCTTTCAATTCCTTTAAGCTCATTTGCTATCTCGCTCTTATCCTCTCGGCTACAAGTTTTAGGCTCGCCCATGCCGCGACCTATCGTGTGACGGTTGCAGCGGGCCAGTGGCAGCGCCAGCAAAGTGTTGTGACCTTTGACCTGCCAGCGGCAGCACACGCTTATAATGGCCTGCGAGAAGCTAATGGCAAAACAATACCGTTGCAGGTGGATGCCCACGGCCACGCCAGCTTTATCTTAAACAACTTAGCCCCAGGAGCTACAAGAATGTATGAGTTAGTGAAGAACAATGCGGCTGAAGCAGCCGATGGAGTGCAGGTCAAACGCAATGGGGATGTGCTAAAAGCTACCGTCGGTGGTCGGCCTGTGATGGAATATGAAGGCGGCGCAGGCATTTTACCCCGCCCGGATATTAAGCCAATCTACAAGCGCGGCGGCATTATTCATCCGATTCTGAGTCCATCGGGCAAGTTGGTTTCCGATAGTTACGCACCTAATCACCTGCATCATCATGGCGTCTGGTTCTCGTGGACTAAAACCGAGTTTGAGGGTCGCCACCCCGATTTCTGGAATATAGGTGACGGCACCGGCACAGTAGAGTTCGTAGCTTTAGATGATGTCTGGAGTGGGGAAGTGCAGGGTGGTTTCGCCAGCCGCCACTGCTATGTTGACCTGACCACGCCGAAGCATAAAGTGGCCTTGAATGAAACTTGGCAAGTGACGATTTACCATGTAGATGATACCCCCAATGCTGGTAATAAGCCCTATTGGATGTTTGACTTGGTGGTATCGCAAGAATGCGCCAGTGATAGCCCGTTGAAGTTGCCGAAATATCACTATGGCGGCTTGGGTTTTCGGGGCAACCGCGCCTGGGACGGCAAGGACAATACTTTCTTCCTGACCTCCGAAGGCGAAACTGACCGTGTTAAGGGCAACGAAACACGCGGGCGTTGGTGTCACATCGGCGGCAAAGTGGATGGCGAGTTAACGGGGATTGCGATCCTCTGCCACCCGGACAACTTCCGTGCCCCCCAGCCGATGCGCTTACACCCGACGGAACCATTCTTTTGTTATGCGCCCTCGCAAGGCGGCGACTGGGAGATTGCACTGGGTAAACCCTATACTTCTCGTTACCGTTTTATTGTGCAGGATGGCGCACCGGACAAGTCAGAGTTAGACCGTCTCTGGAACGATTATGCCCATCCGCCAGAAGTGAAGGTTGAGGCACAGTAGGCCGATAAGCTCGTCGTAAGAAGAGTGACATATCATAGTGCTATGTCATGCTTCGCGTAGCGAAGAATCTTGTGAGAGCGTACTTAGAACAATGGTAATCTTAGTACCCTATAGCTCCGCAAAGTAGATTCTTCGCTACGCGAAGCATGACACACTGCTACTTATTTGATATATCTATTTTCCCTGTTAGCATGAGTGCCCCTGTCTCTCGTAACAATAGCACCAACAATCTATGGCAGTCTATTGCGGTCGAAATCACGGCCCGTCGCTCCTTGGTAGCTGTTACAGTGGTGCGCGATAGTGGCTCGGTGCCACGCCGCACCGGGGCGAAAATGCTGGTTTATGCCAACGGCTGCACCCTTGGCACCGTGGGTGGCGGACTCTTTGAATCGCTCGTCGTGCGTGATTCTCTGGAAGCCCTGGCACAGCGGCAGAGCGTAACACGCGTATACTCCTTTAACCCCAAAGGCAGCACGGCTCAGGCGTTTGGGGCTATCTGTGGGGGACGGGCGGAGATGTTTTTGGAGGTTATTATGCCGCCGGATCGCTTGCTCATCGTCGGCGGAGGTCACTGTGGTCGCGCTTTAGCTCATGCCGCCACGCTGCTTGATTTCTCTATTATTTTGGCTGATGACCGTGCCGAGTATGCCCAACCGAGTGACTATCAATTGCCAAATGTGGAAAGTGTGCTCCATTTGCCAGCCGATTTTTCAGGGTTGCCCGCACCCGATGCCCAGACCTATGTTATATTGGTCAGCAAGGGCTTTATGACGGACGAGGCGGCGTTGCGGCGCGTCCTGGACACCCCCGCCGCTTACATTGGCATGATTGGCAGCAAGCGCAAGCGGGAGGTTGTTTTCAATAACCTGCGTGCGGATGGGGTGGCCGAAGAAAAGCTGGCGCGTGTTCATGCCCCAATAGGACTGGAAATTGGGGCTGAGACACCCGAAGAAATCGCTATCAGCATTCTGGCCGAAGTTATCCAAGTGCGGGCACAACGCAGACCCAAAACTTCACTTACTCAGAAACCGCAAGCGGACGACGATGTTGCAATTTAATGCACTTGTTAAGATTTAACACTAACATGAACTCTGCAACTATTAAACTCTTCCTACCGCGCGGCGACGCGAAGAGTCTGCGAACCGCTGAAATTTCCAATTGGACGGGGAAGGCTGTCGCAGCACCTCGAACTGAGTTAGACGAGTTACTCCAGCGCGACGAAATAGAGAAGGCAGGGGTCTACATCTTGTCTGGCACCGACCCGCTTTCCGGTTCACCCCGTGCTTATATTGGTGAGGCGGAGGTTATTCGGGAGCGTCTCAAGCAACACAAAACCAAAGAGTTCTGGGTTTCGGCTATTGCCTTTGTCAGCAAGGACGAGAATCTTACGAAAGCGCATGTAAGGTACCTTGAAGGACGCCTTATCGTTGAAGCAACGCAAGTCGGCAGATTTACCCTTGAGAATGGACAGTCCAGCGGATCGAAACTTCCTGAATCTGACCGCGAGGACATGGGAGTCTTTCTTTCCCGTATTCGCCAACTTCTACCTGTTCTTGGTTCTGACATTCTCATTCCGGTCGCCCAGCCAGCAGCCAAGCAGCAGTCGGGAGGTATGCTTTTCTGCTCTATGAAGGGTGCTGAAGCACGAGGCCATCGCACGCCAGATGGTTTTGTAGTTCTTCAGGGTTCAACTGCTGTATTACAGGAGCGTAGTTCCACGAAAGGACAACCATATTTGATCGCGCTACGAAAGGGATTGATTGCAGATGGGACGCTTATAGAAAAGAATGGCTTTTATGAGTTTACTAAAGATGCAGAATTTTCCAGTCCCAGCGCGGCTGCCGCAGTCATTGAGGGTGGCAGCGCAAACGGACTCACAGAGTGGAGAACCAAAGAAGGAATAGTCCTCAAAAAACTCGACGAGCAAGTCTAACCATGAAAGATAGATATAACTCCATCCTGAATTAGATTATCGACGGCAGGCCAAATTACGAAAATTTGAAGATTTAAGGTATAACCGATAAAGAGGTGAATTGGATGCGTATAAAACCGGATTTGAAGTGGGGCTTTGCCTTACCAGGCGTGGTGCTGCTGGCAGTGGGCGGCTATCATAGAATGCAGCCGCCCGACCTCGTTGGCCAGTGGACTTTGACCAACTTCCCTCGCTCAGATAACCTGGGCAATCGAACCCTCGACTTTCATAATGGGGGACGGGTCACCATTATGAATATTTATGCTCGCTTCTTCCGCGACGGCACCTATACCTTCACCGATGCCCGCCATGTCAGTTTGAATTTTAAGCCCGGCCCACACCACCCGGCAGAAACTTATAAAGGCACAATTCACAATAAGGGCATTAGCTTTAGCTTAAAAAATGGCACCACCCAGGAATTTGAGCGACTGGACCCGGATGATACGACCTTGCCGCCTAATCCTGACCACGCCAGACGAAAGCAGCCGGTTAAAACAAGCCATCCTCATCAGTTGTGAACCCAAGACCAGTCGCCGCTATCGTGTTAGCCGCAGGCATGTCCCAACGTATGGGCCGCCTCAAGCCGTTACTGCCCTTTGGCGATAAGCCGATGCTGGCGCGTGTTGTAGAAAACCTGTTGGCGACCCAAGAAATTGCACCTCTGATCGTGGTCACAGGCCATGCTGCGCCTGAAATCACGGCTGTCTTGCAGGACTATTCTGTTAAGTTCGCGCATAATAAAGACTATGCGGCGGGAGGAATGCTCTCGTCAGTGCAAACGGGCGTCCGCGCTTTGCCATCCCCTACGTCCGCTTTCTTGCTGGTCTTAGGCGACCAACCCACCGTGCGCCCTGCAACTCTTCAGGCACTACTTAAGGTTTGGCGCGAAACCGAAGCCCCTATTGTCCTGCCAACCCATCATGGCAGGCGCGGCCATCCGCTTTTATTCTCGTCTCACTGTGCCTCAGAAATCCTGGATTTACCAGCGGATGCAACTCTCAAAACCTGCGTCATGCGCTATATGGCAGAGACCATCCAGGTGCCCGTGCCAGATGAATCCATTTTGGCCGATGTGGACACCCCCGCAGATTATGAACACGCGCTGCAAATCTGGCAGGCACAAAATGCCTAACAGGAGCATAACTGGGAACCGCCCGTGCTTTGAAACATCAGATTGAGCACGTTGTCCAAGACGTTAATGAAAACCAGTTCGTTATAAGAAGCATACAATTAAAGGAGCATGGATGAGGACGATTAAGCAGGCGTTTATAAGTGGCATTTTATTAACCGCGATGACCAGTGCAACTCAGGCCGGGGTCAAGAGTAATACAGCCCAAGGAGACTATCTCGAAGCGCGGTCAGCCAGTGTTTATGTCGGCGGCTGCCACTACTCTAATGAGGCGGTCACGGCGGGCAAAACGGCGACCCTCGCTTGGCGTTTTAAAGAGGGTCAATGGAACGGCGTGGCCTTAAGTGGCTTGAATGCGGTGGCCATCTTAGACTCTGCCCAAAACCTGGCTGATAACGCGCCAGATCGCCAAACGGTGCTCTATCTTGATGCTAAGGCCACCCCAGCCCAAGCAACGGCTTTACGCTCGCTCTTTACCCAAAAATACAGCGCACTCTTGGGCCATGTCGCGGCGATTAAGCCAGCGGCGATTGACATTCATAACGATGGCCTTGATTATCATGTGAGCGTTGATAAAGTGGCGCAACTCGATGTTAACCGCTACCCTTGCCAACACTGCACGGAAGATTTCCAGATTTGGTATCAGCCCTTTGTGGAAGCGCAAGATGTGCTCGTGGGTAAAACGACGCATACGGCTTATCACGACTCTGCCCTGAACACCTCATGGGACGATAGCCAGGAAGCGAACTCAGCCTTCGTCGGCACCTTTGCGATTTAAGAAATTTATCTTTTAGCCATAGCAAAATAGAGCGGCACTGGGAATATTAAAATTTCTCAGTGCCGCTTTGCTGTTTATGTGGTAACTTTGTAATAAGTCCTCTGAGGGGAGCCTGTTATGTCTCGCAATATTGAAAATGATACAGATGAGGCATCCGACACGGTTGCTTCATCTGGTGCAACGGTAACGGATTCTTTATCAACACCAACCATGTCCGACTCTAACTCCGAATCAAAACGCTCTGGAACCTCGCTGTCACGGCGCGACCTGTTAAAGATTGGGGGCATGGCAGCTACGGCGGGCGCAGTGCCAGCGGCTGGCATGTTGTTGGCTAAAAGCAGTGACGCCGCACCTGCCAAAACCCCTGGCTTGGTTGGCCCATCCGCCGTGCCAGTCACACTCTTGATTAACGGCAAGAAGGAAACGCTGTCTCTAGAACCGCGAGTCACCTTGCTGGATGCCCTGCGTAACCGTCTCGATCTGACCGGAGCCAAAAAAGTTTGTGACCGGGGGCAGTGTGGCGCGTGTACGGTCAATGTTAATGGTAAGAACGTCATGAGTTGTATGACACTCGCCATTAATGTCCAGAACGTACCAATTCAAACCATCGAAGGTTTAGCCCAAGGCGACCACCTGCATCCGGTGCAAGAAGCTTTCATTGCTCACGATGCCCTCATGTGCGGCTTCTGCACACCCGGCTTTATCATGAGCCTGAAGGCTCTGCTGGATAAAAATACGCACCCTACCTTAGATGATGTGAAGGAAGCTTGCCAGGGTAATATCTGTCGTTGTGGCACTTATCCTCGCGTCTTTGAAGCTGCCTTAGCCGCCGCGCAGGAGATGCGTAACCAGCCTGCCAAGAAAGCCTAGTAGTATCGTTACTCTTCATCCGATGAACAGCGGTTTTCCAAAGGCGATTCTCTTTGATTTAGACGACACCATTCTTTGCTATGGTAGCCCCACAGCATGTTGGCGCGGGGTTTGTGGCACTTATGCCACGCAGATAGGAGATATTGAGCCGGACACCGTGTTAGAAGCTATTGATACCTATCGTCGGTGGTATTGGAGCGACCCGGAAAGGCATCGTAGAGGCCGACTCAACTTAATGATGGCGCGACGCGAGATGGTGGCAGGCGCATTTGCAGCACTGAACTTAGACAATCCTGATTTAGCAGTAACAATGGCGGATGCCTTTAGTCTGCAACGGGAAGCGGGGCTTAAGCCTTTCGAGGGTGCTGTTGAAACGCTGTGCCAACTTCGCGCGCAAGGGGTACGCCTGGCCCTTATCACTAATGGTGCAGCACAGCCACAACGCGACAAGGTGACGCAGCACAAGTTAACCGACTACTTCGACTGCATCATCATTGAAGGGGAGTTTGGCTGTGGCAAACCAGACGAGAAAGTTTATCTCCATGCGATGGAGCAGCTTCAGGTAGCGCCTCATGAGACCTGGATGGTGGGGGATAATCTTGAATGGGAAGTGGAAGCCCCGCAACGTTTAGGCATTTTTAGCATCTGGATGGATGCAATGAGAACGGGGTTACCAAAAGACAGCGCGGTTCAACCAGACAGAATTATTCTCTCTATCACAGAACTTCTCGAAGGTATCGAATTGACCAATACTCAAGGGTTACCACAGCACAAGCCAGCAGTAGCAGCCGCCAGGGTTTAAAGATTTAGTCGAAAATTTAGCACTTAGGTTTGGGAGATACCATTATGCCCAAAAAGATGAAAATTACGGTCGTAGAGAACGGTTTTGATAAAGAAGTCGAAATCGAGGTGCCGGATGAGGCAGGTAGTTGGCCTAAACCGGACACCATGCGAGTCGTCAACAAGCGCGAGCCGCGCATGGATGGCTTCGCTAAAGTGACAGGCCACGCCAAGTATGCCCTGGATGTGCGGCCTCCTGGCATGTTGTGGGCCAAGATGCTGCGCGCCCCTTATGGCAAGGCGCGGCTCAAGTCCATAGATACGGACGCAGCAAGTAAAATTGAAGGCTTTAAAGCCATTACGGGCGACCCGAAAGCAGGCCGGGAATTCTCGTTCGCAGGTGAACCCGTCTGTGCTGTGGCTGCGACGAGCGAAGAGGCGGCAGACGATGCACTGCACGCGCTCAATGCCCAGTGGGAAGCTCTGCCCGCCGTAACGACGCTGGAAAAGGCCCTCAGCGATGTCAAAAATGGGGATGCCGGGAAGAATATCTTAGGCGATCCTCAGAAGCGCGAAACGGGTAATGCAGACGCGGCTCTCCAAGGCGCAGGCACCAAAGTTGAGGGACGCTATCAGACCTCCACCGTGCATCACGTCTGCCTGGAACCGCATGGACAAACTATCGCGCCGGGCACAGGAGCCGACTCCAAAAAGCTCACGGTGTGGGCCACGACGCAGGGTATCCAGGGCATCCACGAACAGTTCGTCAGCACGTCCAAATTGAAAGCCAGTGACGTGGAAGTGATCTGCGAATATATGGGCGGCGGCTTCGGCTCCAAGTTTAGCATTGGCCCCGAAGGTCGCTTTGCCTGGGAATTATCCCAACAAACCGGAGCGCCCATTAAGCTGCTGTGCGACCGCAAAGGCGAGTTTCAATCGCAGGGCAACCGCCCCGGCTACATCGCCGATATTCGCGCTGCGGCCACTCCTGATGGAAAGATAACTGCGATTGATGTAGATAACTATGGCGCGAATTCCGGCGGCTGCGCGATGCCTTATGTGTATAAGTTTGATACCTCACGCACGCAGCAACGGGAAGTGCGGCTCAACGCGGGTGCGCCAACCGCCTTTCGCGCCCCTGGGCACCCCGAAGCTTCCTTTATGACTGAAGCGGTGGTGGATGATCTGGCTTATAAAGTCGGCTTAGACCCACTCGAATTCCGCCGCAAGCATTTCGCTAACGACAAAAAGCGAATGCGCCAGATGGCAGCCGGGGCACAGGCCATTGGCTGGGAGCAAAAGTTTCAGAAGCAACCCGGTTCCATGCCTGGCGCTAAAAAGCGCGGCGTCGGAATGGCTGTCCACGCCTGGGGCGGCGGCGGTGGCCCCTCAACGCCCATCACCTGCAAAATCCATCCAGATGGCAGCGTTGAGGCGCTGTCCGGCACTCAAGATTTAGGCACTGGCACCCGCACTGTCATTGCCATGATTGTGGCAGAAGAACTGGGGCTTAAACCCACCGATATTACCGTCGAAATCGGTCATCGTTCCTATGGTAACGCGGGCGGCAGTGGCGGTTCCACCACCTGTGCTTCGGTCTCGCCTGCCGCTTTTATGGCCGGGTTGCAAGCGCGCCTCGCGCTCTTTAATGCGGTGGCCCCGGCACTAAGCGCCAAGCCGGATGAATTAGAATTGCGGGATGGTACCATTGCGGTGAAAGGGAATCCGGCGCGCAACCTTACCTGGAAGCAGGCGACCGCCAAGTTAGGCATGAACCCCATCAGTTCCGTAGGTCAGTGGGTGCCGGGATTATCCAGCAGTGGCGTCGCAGGGTGTGGCTTTGCCGAAGTTGAAGTGGATGTGGAAACCGGCAAAGTGCATGTGGTGCGCTATGTGGCGGTGCAAGACTCTGGCTTAGTGATTAACCCCACCACCTGGGAATCGCAAATTCTCGGTGGCGTGATTCAAGGCTTAGGTTATGCGACTCTGGAAGAACGCCATCTTGATCCCCGCGATGCCGGTTTCTTAAACGCTAACTTGCTCGATTACAAAGTTCCGATGTCGAAAGAAATCCCGGAGATTATCGTCATTAACGATCCTGAACCAGAACGCGGCGTTATCGGCGTGGGCGAACCCCCCATCATCTCACCCGGCGGGGCGATTGCCAATGCTGTTTATAACGCCACCGGAGTACGGATGCGCCATTTGCCCATTACGCCCGATAAGTTTCTGATGGCCATGCGCGAGCAGAAAGGAGTAGCATGAAAAATTTTGAATATGCCAGTGCCCGTGATACGCGCCAGGCAGTCAGCTTTTTGGGTACCGATTGGAATGCGGCCCGCATTATGGGTGGCGGGACGGATTTATTGGATGAAATGAAAGAGCGGTTGGTGGAGCCAGACCGCATTGTGCATTTGCCAATGGCCGCGCTTGACTATATTAAGAGCACACCACGCGCTATTGTCATTGGTGCTACCACGACCATTGCGACTCTGGAAACTCACCCCGTCATTAAGCAGCACTTGCCGGGTCTGGCGCAAGCGGCGACTTCCTTAGCCACGCCACAGATTCGTAACATGGGCACCATTGGCGGCAACCTCTGCCAGCGCCCGCGCTGCTGGTATTATCGCAACGCCGAATACCCCTGCTTGAAAAAGGGCGGCTCGACCTGTTATGCCAAAGATGGCGCGAATAAATATAACGCCATTCTGGGTGGTGGGCCATCTTACATTGTGCATCCCTCTGACATTGCGCCGATGGCGTTAGCCTTAAATGCCAGTGTCCGCATTGCCGGGCCAAAGGGTGAGCGCTTGGTGCCGCTGGATTCATTTTTCACATTGCCCAACAAGAACATCACCCGTGAGAATATCTTAGAGCCAAACGAGATTGTCACGGAAATCATTGTGCCCACGCTACCTGTGGGGAGCCGTAGTGTTTATCTGAAAGTCAAAGAGCGCGATACGCAGGATTTCGCCCTGGCCTCCGCAGGCGTAGCGGTGACATTAAAAAATGGCGTCGTGCAAGTGGCACGCATTGCCCTGGGCGGAGTGGCCCCCATTCCGTGGCGTGCGCCTGAAGCCGAGGCCATCATCAAAGGCCATAAGCTCACGCCCCAGTTGGCGCAAACCGCCGCCGAAGCCGCTCTCAAAAATGCCAAGCCGCTCAATGACAATGCCTATAAAGTGCCGCTGGCTATTACAACCCTGCGCCGCGCTTTACTGGCGGCGATGGCTTAAGATAACCCTTTATGCAATGTCCCAAGGATAAAACGGCGCAATTAGTGGCCGATGCTTTAGACGGTGAACTTAAGGCGCAACGCTGCCCGGAGTGCGCAGGCGTCTTTATTGCGGCGGATGATTACCTGACCTGGCAGGCACAGCATGGCGCGGGTGAGGTATCCCTGCCTATAACGCCTTTCCAATTAGAATTCGCGCATTCGCCACTCGATGATAAAGCGGCATTGTGCCCACAGTGCAGCCATTACCTGTCACGGGCGAGGGTCAGCTTGCCCGATCCGTTCTATGTCGAGCGGTGCGCTAATTGCGGCGGTATCTGGTGCGACAAAGGCGAATGGGAAGCCCTGGAAAAGTTAGGCTTAAACGCTTCTATTCAGCAACTCTTTTCCAGTCGTTGGCAGGCGCGTGTGCGCGAGGCCGAAAGTGCTGCCAAAGAGCGCCAACTGATGATTAATAAACTAGGGCCAGAGTTAGCTGAACAGGTGTTTCAAACTGTTGAAGCCCTCCAAACACATCCCGACGGCTATTTCGGGGTCGCCTATCTCATGCGCCGCTTTGATCGTCACCCTGGCTAAAGCATAATTGAACAGAAACGAGCTTAACATGACAGACGAGCAAGCTACTATAGAGACTCCCTCTCCTACCACAAACCCTGCTCCGCTTTGCCTACATTTGCGGTCGAAGCGGATGTATGTCCACAACTCCTTTGAGGTCGAAGCGCAAGCCGATGAAAACGTCGAGAGTTGCTACGGCCACTACTGGTGCATGAAGACGATGTATGAAATCGGCCCCGATAATGGGCGCGTGCAACGGAAAGTCTGCAAACCCGGACGAAGTTGCTACGAGGCGAGTTAATTACACCATAAATGAAACCACCGATGAACACGGATGAGATTTGAAGACAAGAGAAGGAGGATAAAAGTAAGTAGTTTCACCATCTATCCTCCATTTTCTATCTTTTCTATCCGTGTTTATCTGTGTTCATCGGTGGTTTCAATACTTATTAGGAGAAGCGGTTGACGGCACAACCCTTGTTAAGTGCATGTGGTATTAGTAAAGCGTTTGGTGGCACTCCCGTGCTACAAAATGTGAGCCTTGATTTATGGCCCGGCGAAGTGCATGTGCTGATGGGGGAGAATGGTGCGGGCAAATCCACTTTTAATAAAATCCTCAGTGGTGTCCACACACCCGACAGCGGGGAGATTCTTCTCAACGGACAGGCAGTTTCTATCGCATCACCTGCTGCTGCCCAGGCGCATGGCATTGCCCTGCTGCACCAGGAACCAATTATCTTTCCCGATCTTGATGTGGCGGAGAATATCTTCGTCGGGCGACAGCCGCAGAAGGGGCCGTGGCGCAGCATCAACTGGCACTCGATGTATGAGCAGGCCGGGGAGTTGCTCAATTCTCTGGGAGTGCAGATTGACCCCCACGAACGCATGGGTGGCCTTTCGGTGGCAGCTCACCAAATGGTTGAAATGGCCCGTGCCATGTCGCAAAACGCGCGGGTGCTGATTATGGATGAACCGACAGCCTCGCTTTCTCCCGATGAAGTGGCTGATCTCTTTCGCATCGTGCGCGACTTGCGCGCTCAGGGCGTGGCCCTGGTTTTCATTAGCCATCGCCTGGAAGAAGTCTTTGAAATTGGCGACCGCATCACGGTTTTGCGTGACGGCGAATTTGTCAACACCGTTACTCCTGCCGAAACGACTAAAGAAGAAATTATTCGCATGATGGTTGGGCGTCCCCTCAGTTCCCTTTTCGAGCGGGAGGCAGGCTCCATTGGTGAACCGCTGTTGAAAGTGGAGGGCTTGACTCGCACGGGTCACTTTCGCAATATCAGCTTTGAGGTCAAGGCTGGAGAAATCGTCGGCATGGCGGGGTTGGTGGGGGCCGGGCGCACAGAAGTCAGTGAAGCTATTTTTGGAGTGACTCAACTTGATGCGGGCAAAGTGTTCTTAGATGGCAAACCCGTCAACATTCGCTCACCCCGTCAGGCCGTGCAACTGGGTCTGGCCTATGTGCCGGAAGACCGCCAACAGCATGGCTTGTTATTATCTATGACCATAGCCGAAAACATTACCCTGCCCGTGCTTAAACAGTTTGCTCAGATGGGCTGGCTGCGGGCACGCCAGGAGCGAGAGGTCGCTCAGCAATACACCGCTAAGTTGCACTTGCGCGCGGCACGCGATGTCAGCCAGGCTGCGGGGGAGCTTTCCGGTGGCAATCAGCAAAAGGTCGTACTGGCAAAGTGGCTATTGAGTCAGCCCCGTGTGTTGATCCTTGATGAACCAACACGCGGCATTGATATTGGAGCCAAAGCCGAAGTGCATCGCATCATGGGCGAGTTAGCCTCGCAGGGCATGGCGATTCTGATGATTTCTTCAGAACTGCCCGAAATTTTAGCCATGAGCGACCGTGTGTTAGTTATGCGCGAAGGCCGACTCACCGGCGAGTTCAATCGTGCGGAAGCGACCCAGGAAAAGATCATGGCCGCTGCCACCGGGCAGCAGATGGTGGAGGTGGCAGCTTAATGGCCCTCACCCCCGGCCCCTCTCCCACGCTGCGGGCGAGGGGAGACCAAAGGCATAATTGCTTGTGTGAGTGTTACTTCTACTATGAGAAAACTCTGCGTGTGACCTCCCCTCTCCCACAGCGTGGGAGAGGGGCCGGGGGTGAGGGCCAATAGAAGCTCCACCAATAGCCTCGCCCCAACCGAGCCGCTTAAATCTGGCGCAACTGCTGATGCGGTTTCGGGAGATTGGGATTCTGGTCTTTCTGGTCATCCTGGCGGGAGCGACGACAGTCCGCGAGCCGCGCTTTCTATCTGCGAAGAACCTGACGGATATTCTGCTGGACATTCCATTGCTGATGGTGGTGGCGATGGGCATGACTATGATTATCCTGAGTCGCAATATTGATTTGTCGGTTGGTTCAACGTTGGGGCTAAGCGCCATTATTGTTGGTTTCATCTTCAAGAGCAATCCCAATTTTCCAGTCTGGGCTGGGGCTATTATCGGCATATTGGTTGGGTTATTGCTAGGCGCACTCAATGGTATTTTAGTGACCTGGCTGCGAGTGCCTGCCATCATTGCGACGCTGGGCACGCTCAATGTCTTTCGTGGCCTGGTCTTCGTGGTCAGTGGCGGGCAGGAGGTCGGCGCCAATGATATTCCGCCATCGCTGATTGAGCTTTCCCGCACCTCTCCCATCCAGTTACCCTGGATTGTTATTTTTGCCGTGCTAGTGACGATAGCCACTCACCTTTTTCTGCGTTATACCCGCACCGGGCGGGAGATTTACGCCATTGGCAGTAGCCCCAAGGCGGCGCGACTACGCGGCATTCAGGTGGAAAAGGTGGTCTTTCTGGCCTTTACTCTCACTGGTGGCTTCGCTGGATTAGCGGGCATTATGTATGCTTCACGCTATGGCTTTATTAATCCCCTAACGACCGGGGCTGGATTGGAATTGAGCGTTATTGCCGCCACAATCATTGGTGGCACGAATATCCTGGGTGGCTCCGGTTCGGTGCCTGGCACAGTCTTGGGCTGTTTGCTCCTGGGTGTCATTAATAATGCACTCGTCATTACTAATCTCTCTGCCTTCTGGCAGTTGGCGATCTATGGAGTCGTGATTTTGATTGCGGTGGCTGTGGACTCTCTAATTCGGCGGCAGCTAGAGCGGGCAGCCGTGGATCAAACTCGCTAAGGGAAACAACTGTTTAAGATTGAAAGGCATCGGTTAGAGTGGATCAAGGGACGATGGAGCCAAGCGTAGCCAGACCTGTTGGCTCCCCGATAAGTCGGGCATTAGAGCATAAACTCAATCGTGAATTTGTCGCGGTTGGGCTGCTCCTCCTCGCCTTCTTTGTGGGGTCGCGTCTTTCCACGCAGTTTTTAGATGCCAGCTACCTCCTTGATACCACCTCGGTTTACATTGAGACGGGCATTATCGCCACGGCGATGACGTTTATTATTATTAGCGGCAATATTGATCTTTCCGTTGCTTCAACTCTTGCTCTCGTCGCCTGTGTGACAGGCGTTTTGCACGCTGAACATGGCCTGGCGATGGGGCCTGCGATTATTTGCGGCCTGCTTCTGGGGGCGCTCTTGGGTTTCTTTAATGGGCTGCTTATCACCTGGTTGCGCCTACCCTCCCTGACTGTAACACTCGGCACTTTTGCCCTTTATCGAGGTTTAGCGCAGGTTCTGTTGGGTGATCATTCCGTCAGTAATTTTCCTGATTGGTTTGTCGGCATTGATTCGATTCATATCGCCCGCACCCTATTCCATAACCCGCCCATTCCGGCCCCGCTCATCATCTTTCTGGTGCTGGCATTGATCGCCGGGGCAGTCCTGCACCGCACGGTTTTAGGACGTTGGACTTACGCTATTGGTACTAATTCCACGGCCAGTCGCTACTCCGGCATTGCTGTAGACCGCGTGACATTGCTGCTCTTTACCTTCTCTGGATTTCTGGCGGGGCTGAGTGGTTTGATTATGACATCGCGCCTGGGCATCGCTAAATACGATATGGGGCTGGGCCTGGAGTTAGATGCTATCACCGCCGTTGTGCTTGGCGGCACGGATATTTTTGGTGGACGCGGCACTATGTTTGGCACCGTGATAACGTTCTTTCTCATCGTGGTTCTGCGCACCGGGATGGGACTCCACAATATAAAGCCGGAGCAACAGATGTTAGTGCTGGGGCTGCTCCTTATTTTCTCGATTGTGGTGCCCAACCTGTTACAGCGCAATAAACGATAATCCCATCTTGCATCACCCGCGATTCTGAGGTTTCCTATAGCTACCGATTGTTGTGTGATGTTATTGACGGAGACCCGCCGCTCAAGCAGCGGGCTGAGAGCAAAAAGCCCGGTGAACCAGGCTGAGCGCGTTCAGTTAGCCCCGTTCAGGGGGCCTCTAACTCCTCAGCCCACTGCTTGAGCGGCGGGTCTCCATTGCTATTTTCTTAACTTCAAATAAAGGAGAACTTATGACAGGCAAATACTCTCGGCGATTATTTTTGACTCTTGGCTTCACCAGCCTTATTGTAAGCGGTTGTGAAAAAGGCAACCAGAATACAACTACCGATACATCCTCTGGCAGCAGTAGTGGCACTACCACAAATACCAGTGCAGGCACAGGCTCTAACGAAGGTGGGGCAGGCGGCAAAAAATATAAAATTGTTTATATTCCTAAGAATACGGGCAACCCCTACTTTGGCGCGGTGGAAGATGGACTGAAAAAAGCCGCGACGGAGTTGGGTTATGAGTACTCCAGTGTCGCGCCCGCGACGGCAGATGCCGGGGCGCAAATACCCTTTATTAAGGAACAGGCCCAACGCGGTGTAGATGCTATTATCATCACTCCGAATAGCCCGGAAGTAACGGCCAGAGCACTTAAAGAAGTGATGGCGAAGAAAATCAGAGTGATTACCGTAGATGCCGATTTAACAGGTCATGAGGACAGCCGCGACGCGGGTATTCTACCGACGGATGCCAAGACGACTGGGCAAAGCTTGGTGGAACTTATGAGCGGATTAACTGGTGGTAAAGGGGACTTTGCTATTCTCAGTGCCACCACGGATGCTCCCAACCAAAACCAGTGGATCAAGTACATGAAGGACACCCTGCAAGGCCCCAAATACAAAGACCTCAAGTTGGTAGATACTGTCTATGGCAACGATGACTCTCAAAAGAGTCAGCGCGAAACCGAGGCTTTACTGACCAAGTATCCCAACCTGCGCGGCATTGTGGCCCCCACATCCGTTGGTATCAAAGCCGCCGCCCAAGTGGTCGAAGGCCATAAGGTCGCGGATAAGGTGCAGGTCACGGGATTAGGTCTGCCCAGCGAGATGAGGCGCTTCGTCAAAAATGGCACCGTGAAGAAATTCGCCCTCTGGAATCCTTCTGACATGGGCTACTTAGCCGGGCAAATTGCAGTCGGGCTTTTGAAAGGCGACATCAAAGCCGCTCCTGGCACCACTTTCAAAGCGGGCAGCTTAGGCGAGCATAAGTTTGGTGATAAGAATGTGGTCATCACCGGGCCACCGTTAGTTTTCGATCAGGCGAATATTGATCAATTTAAGTTTTAGTCCCTCATTGTTGCATGAGTTCCTACCGTTTAATCGTAGAAATTCATCACCTGAAATAGGCAACACCAATCGCAGCACAGGGTTCAATACCTGTTTGTCATGTTGAGCGCAGCGAAGAATCTGGTAAGAGTTCCCATAGAGCCTGCTGCTCCACAGGACAGCTCATGCTCTATAGCTCCGCACAGTAGATTCTTCGCTGCGCTCAACATGACAAACCCTTCTGTTATAGCAGAACCATAAATCCTTAACTCCCTTCAGGAAACAACCAAGGATAACAAACACCAGGAAGATTCTAATGACTATACGAAGTACTCCCCTACTCTTTAGCCTCATCGCCGCCACAAGTTCAGCGGCGTTTGCCGGTGTCACACCGACTTATTTGCGTTGCGAGTATCGAGTCAATCCAATGGGCATTGATACGCCCCGGCCTCGCGTCAGTTGGACTGTGGAATCGCAGCACCGCAATGAAGCTCAAACCGCTTATGAAGTCTTAGTTTCCAGTAATGAGCGAGCAATCAAGCGACATCGTGCTGATCTGTGGGATTCGGGGCGAGTGGCTTCAGATGAGACAAACCAGATTGAGTATCGAGGGCGACCCCTCAATAGCAGTGAGGAAATCTGGTGGAGTGTGCGCAGTTGGGATCGGGCTGGTAAGCCGTCAGCTTACAGTGCCCCTGCGCGTTGGACGACGGGCTTAATGCGGCCAGCGACAGAATGGAAGGCGCAGTGGATTGGTTTAGAGTCCCTGCCGGGTGTGCCTGCGAATGCAGCGAATAATTCTCTGGCCGGGTTAAGCTGGGTCTGGTATCCCGAAGGGAATCCGGCACAGAACGCGCCTGCGGGAGTGCGCTATTTCCGGCACAATATTGAATTGCCAACTGACCGCAAAGTGAAAGCCGCACATTTTCGGCTGACTGCTGATGACCAATATACGCTCTATGTGAATGGTAAGGAAGCGGGGAAGAGCAGCGGTGAGGCTTACGCCTGGCGTCACGTCGGCGATATTGACGTTGCCCCGCATTTAGTGCCGGGTGCCAATGCCCTGGCGATTGCGGCAGAGAACCGGGAAGCCGGTGCCGGAGTGGTCGGGGTTTTGCGCGTTGAATTTGAGTCTGGCCCGCCTTTAGTGGTGCCGATTGATGCCACCTGGAAAACATCGCAGCAAGCCCCCGATGGTTGGCAGACAGCCGCCTTTAATGACAAGGGTTGGGTTGGGGCCAAGGCCATTGCCAAGATGGGCGATCAGCCGTGGGGTGCGCTGGGGGCCGGGACTGCCAATCCGAATATTCCGCCCAGCCCCTTTCTGCGCAAAACTTTTACCCTCAACAAGCGTGTTAGCCGGGCCTATGCCTTCGCCACTGCACTTGGTCTTTATGAACTGCACCTCAATGGGCAACGGGTCAGCGATGATGTGTTCCGGCCTGGCTGGACGGATTATAAGAAGCGCGTTTACTATCAGATGTACGATGTAACACCCCTCTTGAAGCGTGGCCCTAACGCTATTGGCCTGATGGTCGGCGATGGCTGGGCCACGGGGCACGTCGGCAATGGCGGGCGCAATCGCTATGGCATTGGTCGCCCGCGTGTGGCCCTGCAACTTAACGTCACTTACACCGATGGCACCACCTCAACCCTAATCACCGATGACTCCTGGAAAGCGGCTTACGGCCCAATTCTCGAACAGGACTTGCTCGATGGCGAGGCATACGATGCCCGTCAGGAACTCACTGGTTGGGATCAGCCCACCTTCAATGATGCATCCTGGCAGCCTGTGGATAGGCATGATGCCTGGAATGCCAAAATCGAAGCTTATCCGGGCGTGCCCGTGCATCGAATGCTTGAAATCAAGCCGCGCCAGATTACCCAACCCACTCCCGGTGCTTATGTCTTTGACATGGGCCAGAACATGGTCGGCTGGGCACGTTTAGCCGCCAGCGGCGCGGCGGGCACCAGAATTCGCCTGCGCTTTGCGGAAATGCTCAATCCTGATGGCACCATTTACACTACGAATCTGCGCGGCGCACGGTGCATTGACTATTACACCCTCAAAGGTACTGGGCGCGAAGTCTGGGAGCCACACTTTACCTTTCATGGCTTCCGCTATGTCGAAGTAACTGGCTATCCAGGTCGCCCAACCACTGATGCCATTACTGGCGTGGTGGCGCACTCCGATACGCCAAAGACAGGCACCTTTTCCTGCTCGAATCCGATGATCAACCAACTCCAAAGCAACATCGAATGGGGCCAGCGTAGTAACTTCCTCGAAGTGCCAACCGACTGTCCACAGCGCGATGAGCGGTTAGGCTGGATGGGCGATGCGCAGATTTTCGTCCGCACCGCCTGTAATAACATGGATGTCTCGTCCTTCTTTACTAAATGGATGGTGGATGTCGAGGACGCGCAACGGGGCGATGCTTACGCTGATGTTTCACCGGATGTGTGCTGCGGCGCAGGCACTCCGGCGTGGGGCGATGCGGGGGTCATTGTGCCGTGGACAATTTACCAGGTCTATGGCGATAAGCGCATTATCGAGCGGCACTATGACTCTATGGCCCGCTGGATTGACTGGATGCAGAAGAACAGCAAAGACCTGGTGCGCCCGGCAGGTGGCTATGGCGACTGGCTCAGTATCGGGGCCAACACGCCCACGGAAGTTATCGCCACAGCTTACTTCGGCTACAGCACCGCGTTAATGGCTAAGATGGCGCACGCCATTGGCAAAGAGGATGATGCCCGCAAATACGAAACTCTCTTCGGTCAGATTCGAGACGCTTTCAATCGCGCTTTTGTCTCCGCCGATGGCCGTATCAAAGGCGATACCCAGACCTGCTATTTGCTGGCGCTGCACATGAATCTGTTGCCTGAAGAAAAGCGGGCGGCTGCCGCCAAGTATCTGGTGGATGATATTGAAAAGCGCAACTGGCACCTCTCCACGGGCTTCGTTGGTGTCGGCTACATGACACCCACCCTTACCCGTTTTGGTTACACCGACGTGGCCTATAGGCTGCTAAATAACGATACCTTCCCCTCGTGGGGCTTTTCCATTAAGCATGGAGCCACCACCATCTGGGAACGCTGGGATGGTTGGACACCCGACCGAGGTTTCCAAGACCCCGGCATGAACTCGTTCAATCACTACTCACTTGGCTCTGTTGGTCAGTGGATGTTTAGCACGGTGGCAGGTATTGACAACGATCCGCAGCAGCCCGGATTCAAACACATCATTATTCGTCCTCGTCCCGGTGGCGGCTTCACCTATGCCAGCGCGACCTACAACTCGATTCGTGGCCCAATCGCCAGCGGTTGGCGCAATGTTAATGGCACCCTGCAAATGCACGTCACCATCCCGGCAAATACGACCGCTACGGTGTACATTCCTGGCAATGGGTTAGTAACCGAAGGCGGTAAAGCCATAACTGGTGTCGCGGGCATTAAGGATTTAGGGGCAGAAGATGGCGCGACTAAACTTGAAGTCGGCTCTGGCACTTATAACTTTAGCGTTCTAAACGCTACCGCATCGCGGTAAACCTTGATCCTCCAGGAGAAAATCTCAATGAACGTTGCAAGCAGATGGTTGTTGAGTATTTTAGTTATAGCTCTTTTAAAGAGCCAACTTATGCCAGTGGCTCATGCGCAAAGCCGTAATCCAGTCGCGGAGTTGACCAGCCCCTATTAAGCTGGCACTTACAACTTCCGTATTGTAACCCACTAAGGCTCCTGCTTTTACGTGCATTTATTGAATGTATCGGTTTTCTTTAAACAAGTGGCACCACCGAAGGGCAAAGCTGGCTTGCCTCGTGGTGGTGCCACTTGTTTTATATACCATCATAGCCGCGCGGATGTCGTGGCACCCGCGAACGTTGAGACATCCTGATGAAGTGAAGTCAGTTGCTTTTTCTCCTGATGGAAAAACATTAGTTACTGGTTGTGATGATGGGAAATTACACTTCTGGAATGTTCAAATAGACCAACAGGTTAAAGAGATAAAGACTGGTTTACATGATGTGGAATCAGTTGGTTTCTCATCTGATGACAAAACCTTAGTGAACGCAGTACGAGGGAAACGGGATAATTATTGGACAGCCCAAGTATGGGATGTGTTCCCCTTAAAGCTGAAACATGATACGCACTTTACAGGCGATAACGATTGGATTGCTGTCTCTCCCGCTGGGCAGTCCCTAACTATCTCTTGTCTTAAACATTTATCTGTTGGGGATGGAGACAATCGTATTAGCGAACTAAAATTGTGGGATATTAACAAGCATACCGCTACGAGTGTTCTTAAACCTATAATTAATCGTGCTCTGGGTAGACTACCTGATGCCATAAGTGCTGTTGCATTTTCTCCCGATGGCAGAACACTTATTGCGGAGACCCTTTGGACAGGTAACAGGGGATTAAAAGACAAAATTATTCAGCAATGGGATATTCATACAGGGAAAGTGCTGCGTGCTTGGCCTCAATGGGATGATGAAGAGACTACTACGGTTGCCATATCACATGATAACACTCAAATAGCTATAAGGAATTGGAACACCATCAATCTATTCGATTTGCAGACGGGAAATTGGAGAGGAAAACTAACCGGCCATAAAGATCAAGTGCTTTCACTGGCCTTTTCTCCAGATGGGAAATTACTGGCTAGCGGCAGCGCAGATCATACCATTAGATTGTGGGATTTACAGCAGCACAAGTCCATTCGCATCTTGAAGGGACACCAAGGATCAGTTTACGCAGTTGCCTTTGCGCCAGATGGAAGAACTCTCGCCAGTGGCAGTGAAGATGGCACTGCTAAACTTTGGCGCATTAAATAGTCATGTTAAAGGAGATGCTTGTATGCCGTTTAGATACCAATTAGGCGCATTCTTGCTGGCTTGGAGCCTTTTAGCCACCCGCTTCATGCCAGTGGCTCACGCGCAAATTCGCAATCCAGTGGCTGAGTTGACCAGTCCCTTGTCGGGCCTGATGTTGCCGCACCAAGGCGAGACGATGCACGAGGGAAGTTGGGATCGCAAGGGTGGCAATGCGGATATGCGAGCCGTTGAGCCGGGCCAGACGATTCCCCTTTTCGATCATAAAGGCGCTGGCATTGTGCATCGTTTCTGGGTGACGATTGCACCGCGTTCCGAGATGACCATTCATCGCCAGGCTATCTTGCGGATGTATTGGGATAATGAGCCAACCCCCAGCGTGGAAGTGCCGGTGGGCGACTTTTTCGGCGTCGGTTTTGGCGAGCAGAAAGATTACACGTCTCTGCCGCTCAATGAAATGAGTGGCGGCTATAACTGCTACTGGCCGATGCCCTTTCATAAGTCGGCGCACTGGACGCTCACCAACCTCAGCAAGCGGCGCATTGATGCGTTCTACTACAACATTGATTACACCGCTTACAAAAGCCTGCCCAAGAACTTGAAGCACTTCCACGCCCAGTGGCGGCGCGAGAACCCGACGCGGCCTCATCAGAACTACACGATTTTAGATGCGACTGGCGATGGTCATTTTGTCGGCACCGCGCTCTTCATGCAAAATCGTCGGGGCCGTGATTTCGGCTTTCTCGAAGGCGATGAAATGATTTACGTGGATGGCCGCTTTGCCGTCAATGGCACGGGAACGGAAGACTACTTCTCCAGTGGTTGGTATTTTGATCGAGGACTATATTCAGCGCCGTATCATGGCGTGACTATACTCGACACGCAACGAGGCCGTGTGAGTGCCTATCGGTGGCATATCGAAGACGCCATGCCATTTCACAAGCATATTCAGGTGACGATTGAGCATGGCCATGCCAACGACCATGAGGCCGATTATTCGAGTGTCGCCTACTTTTACCAAAGTGAACCACACGCGCCCTACCCACCCCTGCCCACCAATCCAGACGACTTCCTGCCTTATACACCGCCGCCACCATTTAAATATCAGGGGGCTGTTGAAGCGGAATCTTTCCTGGGCGCAGCACAGTCCAGCAATGGCCCGGTTATGGTGCAGGAGATGGGCAGTTTCAATGGCCACTGGAGCGGCGAACAGCAACTCTTCTGGAACCCAACCAAAGTTGGCGATACCCTTAACTTTAATCTTCCCGCGCCTGCTGATGGCACCTATGACATTACCGCCTACTTCACCAAAGCGCGTGATTACGGCAACGTTGCTATTTTCCAGGATGGCCGCGAGATATTACCTCTGGTCAATCTCTACGATCCCAATGTCGTGCCTTCCGGCCCCGTCGCCATTAACAACGTGACGTTAAAACAGGGCAACAATAAGCTGACAATGAAAATTATTGGTAAAGACCCGCGTTCAACAGGTTACTTTGCTGGCATAGACGCTTTTGTGCTGAAACCACGATAATTCATTTCAACACAAAGGACACAAAGGCGGCACAAAGAACACAAAAAGAGGATCGAGCATAGAGGATCGAAGATAGTAGTAATCATTTGCAATAGCGATTCTCTATTCTCGATCTTCTCTCTTCAAACTCTGTGTTCTTTGTGCTTCCTTTGTGTTGATAAAGAAGACATGAGTATGGGTGAGGGCCAAATCATGAATCGCTTTATTTTTCTTTGCTGGTTTGTCTTAACTATTCTGTCATCTGGCTCTGCCCAGGCAGCGCAGCCGTTGACGGATGCCGCGTGGCGCGTTACGGCTACGGGAGTAGAAGATCAAGGCATTCATCATCTGGATGGAGCGGATGGCGTTACACGTTTTGAGATGCGCGGTGGGCAACGCTGCCTGGCGAACCAAACGGGCACGACACCGGCTTCGCAGTTTTTATACTTCGCCTTAGATGATGACCGCGCTAACGGTATGCAGGGGCCAGTATATCTGGTGGTGGACTATTTCGATGAGGCCCTGGGTGGCATTCTCACCCTGCACTACGATAGCAACAAAGGGGATGCTCTCGTTGATCGCTACCAACCCGCCGAAGACCAAGCGGGTGGCTGGGCAATGGGCACGGGACAGTGGAAAACAGCAGCCTTCCTGCTGCAAAATCCCCGCTTTACCCATCGGCAAAACCTGGGAGCCGACTTCCGTTTAGCGGGCACCCGTCTTTTTATTCGTTCTCTACACCTGGCCTCTACTCGCCCCCTTAACTGGGATCAGCTTAATCGCGTGCAACCGGTGGACGTAAAGCCCCTCGTTAAAATTGGGAATAAGGGACAGCTCATTGTAGGCGGCTTTGATCCAGCACAGGTGAGTGATGCCGGGCCACAGTCGCGTGCCCTCGAAGCGTCTGTTCCGGCCTTGCAATCACTGGGTGTTACCAGTCATGAAGGTTATGTGCGCTGGAATCTCTGTGAACCACAGCCAGGGCACTATGACTGGAGCGTTTACGATAAATTCGTGCAGGTTTATCAGCGCCACCACCTCAAATGGGTGCCATTTCTAATTATTGGCTCGGCTTACAGCTTGCCCGATTGGTATTACAAACAGCCAGGCTCACAGGGTTATGTGTGTCTGGAACATGGGCAAGAATCCGATGTGCAGTCGTTGTGGAATCCCGCTCTGCGCGGCCATGTCGCTCGTTTTATTCAAGCCTTTTGCGAGCACTATCGAAAGACAGGTGTCATTGAATCTATTCTGCTGGGCATAACGGGCAATTATGGCGAGGCTATTTATGTGGCTACCGAGGGCACAGGCTGGACGGCGGGCGCGCATGGCGACTATCACGCCCATCCTGGTTTCTGGGCTGGTGATCCTTATGCAGTGCAAAGTTTTCAACAATGGCTCACCCACAAGTATGGCAATACGCAAAATCTCCGCGCCGCATGGGGCACACAGGCCGACACGATTATAAGTATCGGGGCGGTGCGCCCCTTTCTCCGCAAAGATGCGCCCAGTGACCGTGCCTGGTTAGATTTTGTAGATTGGTATATCGGCTCGATGAACGACTGGGCAAGCTTCTGGATGCATACCACACGCCAATACTTTCCAAAAGGTGATATCTATCTTTGCACGGGTGGCCATGCCCCGCCAGAACATGGCGCGAATTTCGGGCAACAGTGCAAAATCGCGGCGGAAGTCGGGGGCGGCGTGCGGATTACCAACGAAGGTAGTGATTATCGCAACAACTTTTCTCTCACGCGCTGGGTCGCTGCTGCCGGGCGGCAATATGGAGCTTATTTTAGCTTTGAACCCGCCGGAGATGTTAACCCCAATGGTGTGATTGCGCGCATCTACAATGCGACGGCTTCCGGCGCACGCGGTCTGCACTATTACTATCCGAATCTTTATGCCACCGACGCCGCCCGCGACAACTTTGTGCGCTACGGTTCCCAGTTCCAACAACGCCGCCCGATTGTGCAGATCGCCGTTTACTATCCACAAACTTACATCAAGCTCAACGGCAACGATTTCTTGCCTTACGTGCAGCCCTTACGCGACCGCTTTGATTTTGACTACATGAGCGATGAGCAAATCGCTGATGGTGGTCTCAGGAATATCAAGGCGTTAATTCTTTTGCATGGCAACGTGGCCGAAGCCAGCGCCTGGCGCAATATCAACAACTGGGTGCAGCACGGCGGCCTCTTGCTTTATCCCGATGGCATGGGCCGTTTACGCACGGTGGAAGGTGATGAGAGCGTGCATGACGTTCTCTTAGGTGCTAACGCCAATCATGGCAAAGGCCGCGTGGTGGCTTTCTCTGGCACGGGCAACAGTCCAGAATACCGTAGCTTTCTGGCGCGCACTCTGGCCTCGTCCCCAGAACTTTCCGGTCAAAGCCGTGCAATGGTTGCTGCCGATGGAGAGGAAGATAATACTTTCGTAACTCTGTGCGCGCCCAATGAATTGTTATGGCTGAACTACACCAATCAAGAGGTTCATAAAGTTGGCATGTCGCCTCTTACCTTGCCACCTTACGCCATTGTGTCGCAACGACTGGGTAAACGTTAAACTTTGTGGAGAGAAGACTAACCGTGACTGCATCCCCAACTCTTATGCTGACCGATGACCAACGCCAGGAGTTTGATGAACAAGGCTTCCTGGTGCTGCGCAATGTGCTGAACGGGTCAATCTTAGAGCGCATCACCGCAGCGGCTCAGGAAGTGGAAGCGCATAAGCGAAGCGAGCGCGGCCTGAGTGACAAGGATACGCTCGAAGTGCGCAATGCTATTGTGGAGCATGACGCCTTTTGGGAGTTATTGGATTATCCGCAGACGTTTCCCCTCGTGCTGGATTTAATGGGCGGCGATATTCAACTCAGCACTTCGCACCTGATTGTACGGCCTCCAGTGCCGGGTGATACGCCGAAGACCTTTAAGGCTATCGGCTGGCACCCGGATTCTCCACACGCCATAGCTTATGATGGCCGCATCATTTCGATGAAGTTTGGCTACTTCCTGTCGGATGTTTCAAAGCCCGGTAGTGGTGCCTTGTTGGTGGTGCCCGGCAGCCATAAAGGGACACAGCTTGAGCGTGGTGCCGATGGGGAAGTGCCGGAAGATAAAGTCTTTGAAGTTAATGCCCTACCGGGTGATGCAGTGCTGTTTCAGCATCGCACCTACCATTCAGTAGGGCCAAATTATAGTGGGCACCCGCGCAAGGTGCTCTACTTTGGCTATAACCGCCGTTGGCTACGACCCATTGATTATGTGACCATGCCAGAGGAAATCCTGCAACGCTTCGACCCCACGCGCCGCCAATTATTGGGGGATACAATCACACAGTGCGGTTACTATCTGCCCAAGCCTGAAGACGAACCGCTTAAGGTATGGCTTAATGGGCAACTGAAGCAGGATACTGTGCGAAACGCTGATACTGATGACCTGTATAAAAGTTCTTGATTTTAGCAGGAAAGCTGGAAGCACAGGAAGGCAAGAATAGAAGTTATCTCAAAGGGACATAACTAACTCAGGTTGCTCCTTAGGTAGAGTGAGGTCATTCCGAGCGGAGCAAAGCGCAGTCGAGGAATCTTAAAAGTTATAGTCATTCTAACAGCAAGATTTCTCGGCTCCGCTCTTCTCGTCGCTGCGCTCGAAATGACAACCGCCATAGATAGCAACTTGGGTTAGCTAACTTTCTTCCTGCTCTCCTTAATCCCTGTCTTCCTGCTAACTCTAATAACCTGCTGAATGCAACAAATCAGGCATTTGGCCGTCTAAATCAGGTATAGTAGTAGGTACTGTTTGTTGTATCCCCAAGGAGGAACGGAATGCTGAAGAAATTTTTGTCACTGACCGCTGCGGCGGCCATCCTGACTGGTCTGGCTCTGGCGGAAGAGGCCAAGCAAGAAGTTAAGCCAACCGAAGTGCATGTTTGCCCGATAACCTTAGAAGCGGTTAAAGGCGATGGCGCAGGCACCAAGACGGTCGGCAACTATAAAGTCTGGTTCTGCTGTGGCGGCTGCCCCGGTGCTTTTGATAAGTTGTCCAAAGAAGATAAGGACAAGAAGATCGCGGCGGCTCTCAAGAAGCAGCAAGACAGCGCCAAGGCTGGCTAATGCCGCTACTGGCTTGCCAAAAGAGGACAGCAATCATTTGCTGTCCTCTTTATGTTTTATGTGAATCGGATTTTCTCTTGGCTTCTGCCCCAGAAGCTTGCCGTTGCGGTGCGGGTCACGCGATAAGCTTGGTGTGACCGCTGCTCGAAAATTGCGCACGCTGGCTCACGGGAGGCATCTGCACTGTCTCTTGCAATGGGGCAAAACGCTTGAGGCGTTTGAGGGCCATCTTTTCGATTTGCCGAATGCGCTCACGGGTAAGATGCATTTGCAAGCCGACCTCATCTAGCGTGCGGAACTGGCCACTGCCATCGAGACCATAGCGCAAGCAGAGGACTTCGGCTTCGCGCTCGGATAGATGGCTAAAGGCGCGGTCAATCTCTTCTCGCAAGGCGACCTGCAAGGCACAGTCGGAAGGCGAGAGACTGCCGAAGTCTTGAATCATATCAGCCAGCACCGAATCTTCCTCATCACCGACGTGAATATCCAGCGACATCGGCTCTGGTATTTTGTCAATGATGTCTTCGACCTTATGTGCGCTGACTTCCATATGGTCGGCCAACTCCTGCTTGGTCGGTGGCCGCTCCAACTCTTGCGTCAAGTGGGCGCGCGCTCTATCGGCCCGCGAGACCGATTCCACCATGTGGACTGGCAAGCGGATGCTGCGTCCTTGTTCGGCAATAGAGCGCATCACGGCCTGACGAATCCAGTAAGAAGCGTAGGTCGAGAATTTATAGCCTTTACGATAATCGAACTTTTTAACCGCACGAATCAGGCCCAGGCTACCTTCTTGGATCAAGTCGGCTAGTGACAGCGACGGCCCCGCGAAACGCCGACATTTGCGCGCAATGTTACCTACCAACCGCAAGTTGCATTCAACCATCTGCTGGAACGCGGCGGCATCACCTTGCTCGATGCGCTTGGCCAGGGCCACTTCACCTTCGCCCGTCAGGAGCGGCGATTGCTGCACGCGCCGCCACCACAGCTTGAGTGAATCTTCTTCAAATAGATAATCCCCCCCACGCCCCCCAGCGACACTGCCCTCCCCGGCATCCGTTGCTGCTATGTCAGGTGCCTCAGTCAATACGTCACTGTCGTGATCATAACTGAATACATCTCTCACAAAGTCCCCCCTGCCCTAATTTGAAACGACTATTGAACACCACCGCAAGCATCGGTTGCTAACTGTTTTACCTTGTGCCCTACAAAACAATTAGTTCAAGCTGCAATGTTGGTCTCAACCCCCTCCATTGCTACAGACCCAGCCTAACACTATTTCTTCCTGTTCTATTACAGCGCAATATCTAGAGCGCAACATCAAGTTGCTGAGAACTCTCTTGCAACGGCCCTGCCATTGGATCATCCACCCACCAAAAGCCATCCACAGCGACCTCTTTTTTCCAGACCGGGACAGTCTGCTTCACGCGATCAATGGCATAATGACAGGCTTCAAAAGCGGCTCCACGATGCGGTGAAGCAACCGCTATCACCACACTCGCCTCACCGATTTCCAGACGCCCCACCCGATGCACAATGGTACACGGAAAGTTCCATCGCTCGCGCACTTCGTCTGCAATGCGCTGCATCTCGCGCTCGGCCATTGGCTTATAAGCGGAATACTCCAGATACTGAATCTTATGCCCCTGGGAATTGTTGCGCACGATGCCTAAAAATGTGACGACCGCACCCGCCCCACCGTTTGTCTCCGTTTCAACCCACTGCACCACGTCGTTAACCGACAGTTCATGTTCAACTACAGCAATCATAGCAAGTGAATGTTAATTCTATTTGTCAACGCCGTAAACAGTAGCCGTCCTTATTCAAGTTTTATAATGTGCCACCGGAAACTGGTGGCAGCAGCGCGATTTCATCACCGGGAGTTAATGTCTGTTGCGCATCAGCATAGGTGCAATTTACAGCCACTCGCACATGGGGTAGCCAGGCGGCAATGGCTGGATATTGCTGTCCGCATTGCGCCAGAAAATCTTGTACGGTCATTGGGGTTGCTGAGGGGTAAGACAGGCGCACCATGATCTGATCTGAACCAGCCGCATCCTTCAAAGACGCGAAAAGCAACACGGGCATTTCTATTTGTTTTAAGGGTTCTACTTGTGAAGCGTTGCTGTGATTCATGGTGCTGTGCCCTGGGAAGGTCAAGAGTTTGGATTTTACGTCTTTCGCAAAGCCTGTTATCAAAAAAGCTGTGGCTTTATTCGAGGTTAATTTGAGGATGAAGGCGTTGTCCCGGCAGTTACAAACCGCAGCGAAAGGCTGCTTTGCTAAGGCAGCAGTCGCAAGTGCAACAACACTCGCCTGGGCAGGCTAATCGTTTAACAGCAGTGTCGCAGGGCTTGGAGATATGCATCAGATGCTTGGCCGAGCTAACACCGCTTTTAATTGATTAACAGCAAGTTTGGAATGAAGGCACAGCCGTGCTGCATCAATGCCCTTAATCAATTGTTAGGGTTAAGTATAGTGAGCCGTTACAACTACGTCAACGCCCAAGCAGTAACGGCAAGCAGCTTTAATTTTTAGCAGGAAGACAGGGAGTCAGGAGAGCAGGAAAACCAGCACAGAGTGAAGATGGAGGTTCAACCAAACTTGCTTTGAGCAACCAGACATTATTAGTGCCTCCCTACCAGGCATACTCCACTTTTCCTCCTGCTCTCCTAACTCCCTGTCTTCCTGCTAAAAATTAAACTCTTTGCTAAGTCATGAACAAAGCTATGAAGTAAAGTTATTCAGCTCGTTTACGGCGTTTAGGCCGCTCCTGCTCTTCCTCTGCACCATTACCTGTTTCGGCTGCTGCTTTGTCGTTATTAGCCGTTGCATCAGAGGCGCTAAAGCTGTGCGCAAACTCTGCCACTAAGTCTAAATCATCAGTAATTTCACATTCTGGCAGTGATTCCAGGAATGTCGCGCCATAGCGTTTGGTGACAACACGCGGATCGAGCAGGGCCACAATACCACGATCTGAGCGGCTGCGAATCAAGCGGCCAAAACCCTGGCGAAACATCATAACCGCCTGTGGCACCTGATATTCATTAAAAGGGTCATGCCCCTGTTTACGCAAGGCTTCCACCCGCGCTTGAATCAGCGGCTCATCCGGCACAGCAAAGGGCAGTTTCATAATCACGACACACGAGAGCGATTCCCCTGGCACATCCACCCCCTGCCAGAAACTGGTGGTGCCAACTAAGACGGAGGTAATATCGCGGCGGAAGTCTTGCAGCAGTTTGCCTCTGGCCGCTTCGCCCTGTTTGAAGATTTTAATTTTCTTGGGCAACATCTGCCGCAGCACGGCTGCCGTGGAGTCCACCATGCGAAAACTGGTGCAGAGCACAAAGGCCCGTCCACCCGTGCGTTGGAGAACTTCTCCAGCCCGTTTCATGACCGCCGGTTCAAAGGCGGCGGTGTGGTAAGGGTCAGGCAAGTCACGGGCAACATAAATGAGGGCATTGGTTTTATAGTCGAAGGGTGAGCCAAGGGTTAAAGTGCGGACTTCGGTCGAGCATTTTTCCGGGACTAAGCCCAGGCGGTTGCGCAGGAATTCAAAAGAATCGCCCGTGGTCATGGTGGCCGAGGTCATCACTACCGGGCAGATAGAATCAAAGAGCGTTTTCTGCATCGTTTCGGCAATATCAATGGGGGCACCACAGAGCGCCAGGCGTGGCACCCGCGCCACATGGCGCAGGTCAGCCGGACGCGGCTGCACAGCCACCCAGTAAACATAATCCGAGCGCGTTTGACCCACCAATTCAGTAATCGTCGCACGCATCTGAGCGCAGCGTGCGGTAAAGCCGTCGAACTCTTTGGATAACTCCTCGTTACGGCTTTTCTCGGCCCCCTTCTTGGCTTCGCGCAGAATATTTTCCAGGCGGCCCAGCGGCTCATCCAAACTATTCTCGATGATATTAGGGTGCAGTAAGCGAATAGTTTGGGTGCGACTAACATCAAGGTTGAGGGCGACTTGTAAATTGCCAAAAAAGCGTTCTGTCGCTTCTCGCGCTTCGTTGGCGACGGCAACCAGTTTCTTATCTAACTCATCTGTATTGGGCAGCGAACTGCCACTGATAATGGTGCGCCCACTGCGCCGGTTGTGCAGCAATTCAATGAGACGCGCCACGCCCAGGTTCACTACTTCCATGCCCAGGTAAGCACTGGCGACATCTTCGGCCTGGTGCGCTTCATCTAATACCAGGGCGTCAAAAGGCGGCAGCACGGCACCGGCCTCGTTGCCCCCGGCGGCTAAGTGTGCGAAGAGCAAGTGATGGTTGGCTACTAAGATATGCGCCTTCTCCTGCACGCGCCGTGCAATGAAATAGAATGAACGCTCAAACAAGGGACAGGCACGGCCCAAGCACAAATCCGATTCGCGGTTGACCTGCGCCCACAGTTGCGGGCTTGGCTCAAAGGGCAGGTCGAGATTGCGCCCAGTTTTGCTGGTGCGGGCAAAAGCATTAATCTCGTGCAATTCATCCACTTCGTTGCGGGTCGCAAAGAGGCCCGTCGCTTCCGACTTGGCCAGGCGGCGCGGACAAATATAGTTGCCAGTTCCTAAACAAAGGGCATAGCGAAAATCCATGCCCATGCGCCGCAGAAAGAGTTCGTGCAGAAAGGGCAGGTCGCGCTCCATCAACTGCTGCTGCAACGCCTTGGTATGAGTGGCAATGAGAACTTTCTTATTCTGACTAACGGCCCACAAAATGAAGGGCACCAGATACGCATAACTCTTACCAGTTCCAGTGCCCGCTTCCACCAGCAGATGCGCTCTGTCCTTCACCGCATCCGCCACTGCCCGCGCCATCTCCAACTGTTCCGGGCGCTCTTCAAAATTGCGCCCATCGTTTGGCAAGGCCCGTGCCAGTAGACCACCGGGCGCAAAGATACGTCCTAAGGCATCGCCACCAGCATCGAAGGATAGGCTGTTTTCAAGATTATTTTGGTTTTGTGGCAGGCGGATGGCCTTAATCAGTGGCGGCATATCTTGAATTTTACTAAAGTTGGAATTAGGGGATTCAAAACACACTTAAATGGCAGTTGTTTCGGCACCATATTCGGCGGGTTCAGGGTTCGGACGGGGCGGTTGGCGCGACTTCGACTGGTGGTTGCTGCTGGTCGTGGTGGCGCTTTCGGTCTGGGGCTGCGTGACCATTGTCTCAGCAACACGTCCCAACGCAGATACGTTTGTAGCCCAAACAGCCACCGCCACCACACACGATGGCAATAGTGCCTCAGTTTCTCCCACTATTCACTTAGAAAAAGCGCATTCCACCCGTCTCTCGGATGGGCTTAAGCAAGCGATGTGGGTGAGTGCTGGTTTATGTGCCCTGTTACTGCTGACCCTCGTGGATTATCAAGTCCTAATGCATTTGCAGTTTGGGCTTTATGTCCTCAACTTGGGCTTATTAGGTCTCGTATTAAAACTGGGCCGCGAAATCAACGGTGCGAAAAGCTGGATTCCAATCGGGCCTTTTGCCTTACAACCGGCAGAATTTGCCAAGTTTGCCATTATCGTTACCCTCGCCGCCTTCCTGTGCCGCCGCCAGGAAAAGATACGCGAGTTCAGTACCTTGATGTGGTCGCTGGCTTATATGGCACCGCCCTGTCTGCTGATCTTGAAACAGCCCGACTTTGGCACCACCGTCGCCATTATGTCTATCTGGGTTGGTATGTTATTCTTTGGCGGCGCGCGTCTGTGGCACCTAGCCCTGATTATCTTCGTGGCCGGGACAGTTTTTGGCATCGCCTGGAAAACCGACAAGCTGAAACCGCACCAGAAAGCGCGTCTGGCCGTCTTCTTAGACACCAATCCTTCTAATAGTGAAGCACGCAAAGCGGGCTACCAGATTAACCAGAGCCAGATTGCCATCGGCAGCGGCCAGATTACGGGCCAGGGCTGGGGCAAAGGGATGCAGAAACAGGCTGGTTATGTCCCGGAAAACACAACTGACTTCATCTTCACCGTGGTAGCCGAAGAGTTGGGCTTTGTCGGCGCGGCGACCTTGATACTGGCGTATCTCCTGCTGCTGTTCCGCTCAGCCACCCTCACCATGACCACCGAAAACTATTTTGGCGTCCTCATTGCGGGCGGTTTCACGGCACTCATAGCCTTTCATACCATCATCAACCTGGGTATGACGATGCGCGTCATGCCCATCACAGGCGTGCCTCTCCCCTTCTTCTCTTATGGCGGCTCCTCTTACATCTCCTTTTCCCTCTGCGTCGGCCTGCTCCAAAGCATCGCCATGCGCAGACGGCGTATGGGCATGATGTGAGCGATTGCGGAGTGCGGATTGCAGATTGTGGATTAGAGAAACCCACGCTTAATCTACAACATGCAAAATAGATGTCTTTCAATCTGCAATCCGCACTCCGCAATGGCATTGGTCTCTATTTTGCCCTAATGAGCGCACAACATGCCGGGATTAAACCACAGTAGAAGGGGCGAGATATGAAGACCAATCGAAAACAGCTAAAAGCCGGAAGTTTATGTCTGACCGGGGCCATCGCTTTGGGTGCGCTTATAGCAGTGAGCTTGCCAGCTTGTGCCCAGAACGGGAACAACGGTGGTAATACAGGGACTAACCCGGTGGGCGCAGCAACCGGGACGGTTGGACAAGTAGGCAACGCGGCGAATGGAGGCGTCAACACTGCCGGTAATGTGGCCAATGGCGCAATCGGCCAGGTGCCTGGCGTCTTAGGGCAGGCGGGCCAAACGGTCGGGCAACTGGGTAACACGGTGGGCGATGTCGCCAATGGTTTACAGCCAACGCTCCAACCGATTGGTCAGGGCGTTGGAGGTGCGCTCAACAACCTCACGCAACCCGACACGGTGCGTTCGTTGTTGGATTTTCTGTCGAGCGTCATCCCCAACCATATCGAAGCCCATGTTAATCTCGATGCCTTGCGGGTGGATAAAGTCACGTTAGATATTCGTGGTGTGGATTTGCGCAACTTGCGCGTTGATCTTTTGGTCGCTAATTCCAAAAATGGCCCCGTGCAGCCGATGATGGGTAATGGTAGTAATTCCTCCGGCAACATGAATTCAAATTATGGCGGCGCTGGTGGTTCCAGTGGCGGGATTAACTATAACTCAGGCATTGGTAATAACTACGGCACGGGCGGCGGACAATCCTCTCTTGGTGGCAATAACGTGCAATTACCCGGTAATGTGCCGATTACTGGCTCATCCAGCCGCAACTCAGGTCCCGGTCGTTAAATCTATTTTGACTCGGCAAGACAGGGGAGACTGCTTAGTTTCTCCTGTCTTAGCGGTTTAAAGTGCAGGTGGCTCCATGACGCAACGCGCCCCTTTTTTGTTGATGCTGCTGTGGCTGTCCATGCTGTTTAATGGTAGCGCCCACGCAGCCCAGAACGACTGCAAATGGCCACCTTTGAATGCCCAGGTGCAACGCCAATCTAACCCGGTGCAGGTGGGCGGCGAGACATTTACCACGGGCTTCTACTCTTACGTGGTTTCCGCCTATCACATTGCCGCCTTACATTGCGCGAAATCTATCAATTGGGGCCACCGTGAATGGGCAGTAGCGATTGGTTTAGGGGGTAATGAGCCGATTGGCCCGCGAGTTCTCTCCAATGGAGGCAATAATACCGCCCCGGTGCCAGCCAACTTGCCTGCGCTGAAGAATGACTCATCAACATTTACACCTTTACCACAACTGCCGCCGCTCACGGCTTCGCCCGCTATAACAGCGAATGCCCTACCCGCACTGGCACCACTACCTGCCTTAGCAACGAACGGCAACAATGCGCCTTTACCACCCTTAGCAACGACTGCTCCATTACCTGCTTTGCCACCTTTGTCACCATGATCTCATTGCCATGATGCAACGGATACGGGGCACCTTAAACCCAGGTCTTTATTTTGGTGTGTGGCTTTGCTGGTTGTCCAGCATGGGCGGGTTCCCCGCACGACCAGCTTTGGCCCAGGCGCTCCCACGTTCATTAGCGCCATCTGAGACCTCACCAACCCGCATCCCCACGAACAACAAGGGCGAGGTTGATCCCAATTTTGTTAATCAAATACTTTCCATTCTCAATGATGCTGTTATCACAAGGTTAGATGCGCAGGTTTCCCTGGAATCAGCTAAAGTCCAGAATGGACGAGTGCGTTTGGAGGGCTTGCGGCTGCGCAATTTTAATCTTGGCTTGCGCTTAAACGCCGGAGCCGCCAAGCGTTTGGCCGAGGCATTTCAAAATCATTACGCGGCCCAAGATGCCAGTCGGGGAGCCAGTGCAGCAGCTTCAGCTAACAGTTTACCGATTGCTCCCGCTAAGCCTTCTCAAAATCAATTAACTCAAGTTTTGGAAATCCTCAAGTTGGGATTATTTAATCGCCTCGAATTTAGCATTCATCTGAGCGAGCTAAATATCAAACGCTTGGCTCTCGATACGGATGCCCTTGATGTAGAAGGCTTACTGCTCAAAGTCGGGGCTACCCCCAATGATCCTGTCACGGGTAAACCTCGCAACGACACCTTAGCCATTCTCATAGATATTCTGCGCCAGACCGCCCTCACCCATATCAAAGCTCATGCCGGATTAGATAAGCTCTCAGCGCGTCGTGTGAATTTAGACCTCGAAGGCACTTCCTTAGAAGGGTTATCCATCACCGTAGCCTTACTGCGGGTAGATAATGCCACCACTTAGGCTTTTTCAGCCCCTACTCGGTAGACATAGATTCAAAGGGACGCAAAGTTTCGCTACGCCATGCTACGCAGCGCGAACTTACGCTATTGAAGAAATAGCGTCTCAATAGCGCATGAAATTAGCGTCACCTTCGTGTTGCGTCCATTTAAACACAGCATCTTAGCCGTCTGATATAGTCTGCTATACTTTCATTGTCTGTCCCTGACCATCACTTTCAAACCGATTCAGCACCAGGGGTAGGTTTATGAAATGCCAGCTTCGACTTCTCCGCCATCACCACACAAAGAGCGACACAAGAAAGTAGCGCCGCTGCCTGCGCTCTTTGCCACCGAAACCCATCTGCTGGGCTGGCAGGGCTTGACGGTCACTTTGCCGTCCGATTGGAACCTAAAGACCTTCGGTGGCGATGCCACTAAAGGCGATTTGCGCGTGGATGATGCCGATGGGCCACGTTTAGAGTTGCGTTGGGAGAAGCCGCAAAAGGGCATTGATTTAGCACGCAGCGTGACCTTATTCACCGAACAACTGGTGCGCCAGGCGAAGAAGCGGGGCGAAGCGTTTCAACTGGCCGACAATCCACGGTTGCTCTCAAAAGCGCGCAAGCGCAAAGCCCAACTGGAGAATTTCGGCTGGGTCGGTGAACGGGGTGATGTCCTGCTCGGACAGGGTTGGGGCGTGGCGTGGCAGTGTGCCGACTGTGGGCGGGTGGTAGTAGCGCACCTGATTGGGCGTGGCCTTGAAAAGCAAGACAAAATGCAGCGGTTGGCCACTGAAGTCTTCTCTTCCCTGGAATGTCATTCCAGCGGCGGCTGGCAGACCTGGAGCGTGTTTGATCTACAACTCGACATCCCCGAAGAGTTTCACCTGAAACGTGCCAAGCTATTGCTGAATCGCCTGGAATTGGAATGGGTTAAAGCGCGTCCAGCCACTCCCCTTGGGTGGACGCAGACCGACCAGCGTATTGCCCTGCAACGGATTCCCATTGCCAATGTGGTGTTAGAAAATGAATCGTTAGTTGATTGGACGCAGCGCACTATCGCCCGCACCGATAAGAAACGCCGTTTTGGGCCAGCCGAAGAGATTAGCGTGCGCACCCATCCTGCCCTGATGCTGCACGGACGCTTGCGAGATTTGCGCCGCCTGATGGTGCAAAAGGGGCTGGATCGAGTGCTGCGTCGCCACACCCCACCTGCCGCAATGCGCGTGTGGCACTGTGAGCAAAGCAATAAGATTTTTGCCCTCGACTGTGAATTATCACCCATTAATGCTCATGTGGTAGAGGATGTGCTCGATTCTCTGGAATGCCATCGCTAAATTGTGACGACAAGGCAACTTCCATGAAGCCAAGTCGTTGAGAAGTATTAAGAGAATTTAACAAAATGAGAAGAGCGCAACCCTAAGAGGCTCGTCATGTTTCGCTGCGCTCAACATGACACGTAGCTCCTGCGCCATAGCTTAGTTCATTTTGTTAGACCCTTTAGTTAGATCATCAAAACAGGTGGCAGATGAGGCAACTGAGTCGTAACACAAAATATGCACGCCGCAGCGCCCTCTTTATGGGTGCGCTGGGCTTAACCACTTGCATCGCACCGAAGCTGTGGCCGCCCCGGTATACTGCCGGGACAGGCGTCGCTTACGCGCAGCAAAGCATCACCGCCGCCCCGGCCACCGTTGCCGAAGCGATTACCCACGCTCAGGTGCTATTGGATGCCAATGACCGCACTTCCATAGCGGCCTTTCAGGATGCCGCACAACGCTCTTTAGTGGCCCTCTTTGCCGTGACTGGCCCCGACATCATCACCGCTCCACCAACTGCCATGCCCACAGATCGGTTTACCATCAACCTGATTCGCCAGGCGGAGCAATCTCATTACGGATGGGGGTTAGCCGCCAAGCACTTTGGTGGTATGTTTGCTCGTGATGCTTCCATTACCGCATTTTGTCGAGCCGCCCGTTTAGCTGGCATTCTGCGCGCGGATGATCCTACCTTGGTGCGCGATGCCCTCTTGGAATTAAGTGGAGCTTTACAAGAAGGTCTGCCCGATTACGCGCCTGATGATACGATGGATACCATCGCCACCGTCGCTCACGGCAACCTGTGGCAGCCCTATCGCTTTAGCTTTGATTACTCTCGTCTGGCGCAGGAACCGCCTGGCCCAGCCGCAACAGTAGCCTTAACTTCAACGGCCACTGCTAATGAGCAAGCACCGCAAAAGCAAGAGTTTTTAATAACCAGTGGCAAGGTTTTCCCGCCTTTTATGCCTTCCGCTATTGAGCAGGGAGTAACCCTATCGCGCATTCCACCGCTTTATCGTAAAGTGCCCATCCCGAACCTTCCTCCGGTGCTGCAACTTGACAAAATGATTGTCGGCTATGAGCGCGAAACCGATGGGCCGAATCGCGGCTTGTGGCATAAAGTCGTCAATGTCTTTTATGCTTCGCCTTATTTAACGCGGGAGAAACGCGATGATCGTCCCCGCGCTGAGGCGCTCTGCACGCAATTCCTGAAGCTGCATACCCTGGCCCTGTCCGAATTGGGTCTGGAAAACCTGTATATGCGCAACCAGAATGGTGGCCCAAATAATGGAGTGACCAACCTCTGGCTATCGGAAGTCTCGGCGTGGTGGCCCCAGGATGACGATGACCCCGCCGTGCAAGATGCCCTCGGAACGCGGATGCCCTTGCCCAATACGCCCGTTGTGCTAAATGGCAAGAAGATGGTGCAGTCCGACATCAGAAATACCCCATTATGGCATCCGTGGGGTGTCGCCATGACGGATGTGGATGAGATCAATACCGTCCATATTGCGACCACGCCCGGCGCTTTGCCCAATCCGGCCTCAACCATCACCACACCTGCAACTAATGGTGTCACGCCCAATACCATTCCACTACCAACACGCAACTTGCCCGACGAAGCCCAAAGTGGGGCCGGGGCCGGACAGATTGATTCGGCTAAGGGCGAGATTATGTTCTTCAAGATGACCGAGGCGCGTCCTGAGAGCGAGTGGCTGCGCGAACTGACCCACGAATACGGCCATGTCATTCTGCCGCCCTTCAACGGCTTTCGTCCGCCCTTAGAGCCTTATGGCAATGGCCTGGTGGGGGAGACTCTGGGTATGTTATGGGCCGCTTCCATGCCCGATCAATTCGCCGCGCAACTACCTCCTAACCTGGAGGAAGCTAAAGATGCCGGAGCCGCTGCTACGACATTAGCCACTGATTTGGACACTCATGTTAAAGAGAATGCGATAGCCTCCCTGCGCTTCTGGAATGCCCACGGCCCCGGTTCGCCCTTACGCTCTGATGGCACGCAGGATGGCCTGGAATATTTGCAGGGGCTGACCGTTTATCTGGAGCGCGTGTATGGCATCCACCTGTTAAGTGCCACCCTGAAGCCTTTGGCCGAACGCTCGGCCCCCACCCTGGATAATTTACATCCGGTGGTGGACAATGGAGAAACGCTGAATGCAGCGGCTCTGCTAGAAAGCTCTTCCAATGCCTTGCGTGAAGCCTTTGCCAATGGACAGAAAACCCTTCCCATCTGGCTGCCCGGTGCCTTAGAGTTGCCCTCAGACAAACTAAACACCACTGATTTCATCGCCCGCGCGCCCCTCGCCCTCACCGCCAATACCCGCTATCCCGGCTGGCTGGAAGTCCCGCCCACCGCTGCCACCTTGCATATCGAGTGGAAAACCACTGCTCCTAATACTGCTGCTAATGCTGCCGCTACGCTTCAGGTCGAGGGCGGCTGGCGCAGCCAGGCCACCACAGCCACCACGCCAGGAACCACCAATGCCACGGTGATTGATATTAACGGTCGCCAGGGCTGGCAACGTTTCGCCTTCACCCCTTCCGCCAACCTCACAGTGGTGAGCGCCTGGTTCGAGCGTAGCACTTCAGTTGCGGCGCGCGCTTTACAGACCACTTCGCACTCTAACGGCTCTTAATGATCTTTTGATTTTAGGGCGTGCCCCGGCCCACGCAACCTGATGGGTTGTCGCTCGTCTGAAAGGTAGTTAAACTGCATTCGTTCTCAGACCAAGGCAGTGGCCGTTAAATAGTGGTCACGTAGAATTAACGATAAATTGAGATTTATTCAGCATCAAGCAGAGGGAGTTAAGACATGAAAAAAGACATTCATCCTAATTACATGGAGGCCACAATTACCTGCGCGACGTGTGGTTCCGTGGTGCATACGCACGCCACGGTGCCGACGATTCACCTCGATCTGTGCTCACAGTGCCACCCGTTCTATACCGGCAAGCAGCGCATCGTAGACACCGCAGGTCGTGTGGATCGCTTCAATCAACGTCGTGCGGCTGGCGAAAAGGCCCAGCGCGCGGCCAAGCGGCGCGAGAAGACCAAGGCTTAGCGTCCATCAAACAGAATACGGATTGTGAGATGCAGGGTGGGGAACTCTGCATCTTGCAATCCGTATTTTTATTGTCTGGGGATGGTGGCATGAGCTATTCAAACGGTAACCAAGCCAGGCCATATTGCTGGCGATAGTGGTGGATAGCCCGCAGCGAGGTTCAGTAGATGGAGAGCAAAGAGCAAGACAAATTAGACCCGGCCCTGAGTTCGTTTCAGCTTGGTGGGCAGGCGCTCATTGAGGGCGTGATGATGCGCTCGCCGCGCTTTGTCGGGGCAGCCGTGCGTCGCGCTGATGGCTCCATCGAAACTCGTGTCGAGCCAGTTACTTCCATCATGAAACGCTATCGCTGGATGGGAATGCCTTTTCTCCGTGGCGTGGTGGCGCTTTTTGAAATGCTCGGCTTGGGAATGCGCTTTCTAAACTGGTCGAGCAACAAGGCGATGCAAGACCAGAAGGCTAAAGACGAAAAAGCCAAATCAACGGCTCAAGACTTAACTGTTGTGAATCCTGTTGATCTGAATGGCAGTGGTCTGAATGGCCATGCTGCGACCAATGGCACTACTGCTGCAACCACAACTCAAGCGCACGCCACCAGTTCAGCGACCACCACCCATGAAATATGGATACCACCCATACCAGAGCCGATTTCCTCTGAGCATCCACTGCCAGGCACCACTGATACGGCGGATGGACAAGCAGCAGAAGAGGAATCATTGCCGTGGTGGATGTTTCTGCTCACCATAGCGACTTCCCTGGGTTTTGGCTTGCTGTTGTTTGTGGCTCTGCCTAATTTGATTACAGACTGGACGCTCCGGCGGGCCACAACGAACGTCATTGCCTTAAATCTGTTTGAGGGGTTGGTCAAGCTCTGCATCTTTATTGGTTATGTCTGGGTGATTGGCCTCAAGCCCGATATTCGACGGGTCTTTGAATATCACGGCGCAGAGCATAAAGTGGTATATGCCGCGGAGAATCATTGCCCTATCACACCTGTGGGGGCACGCCCGTTTGATACACCCCACCCTCGCTGTGGAACTGGTTTCGCCCTGCTGACGGTGGTAGTCAGTATTCTCTGCTTTACGTTTTTGCCGTGGACACACTCACATTTGACGCGAGTGGCCATGCGCTTTGCTTTGATGCCAGTCGTCGCCGGATTGTCTTACGAAGTTATCAAGATGACGGCGAATCCAAAGTGGAGTAGCCTCGCCCGTTTTATCATGACGCCCGGCATGTGGTTGCAACGATTGACGACGCGCCAGCCTGATGACGAGCAGTTGGAAGTCTCGTGTGCCGCCATGCGCGCTGTGTTGGATGCAGAAGAGCAGGCTTCGGCCACGTCGCGCGGGCAATCCTATCCTGTCATGGCCGAACCAGTCGCGCGTGCGGGATCAATATAACCTAACCCCCGTCCCCCTTCCCGAACCGGGAAGGGGGTGTCTGAGATGAATCTTGGATGGCAGTATTACTTTTTACTTGTAAGGTCAGGCGAATATTTCCCTTTACTGATGCGAACCATTAATAAGGATTTCAGAGAAAACTATGCCTCTGACACCCCCTTCCCGTGCCGGGAAGGGGGACGGGGGGTTAGGTCAAAATATGTTAGATAAAGCAAAAGCTCTCGCCGAAAGGTTTGACGAGTTAACCAATCAACTATCCGACCCGGAGACGCTTACCGATGGTGCCGCCATGCAGCGCATCGCCAAGGAACGCTCTCGTCTGGAGCCAGTGGCCAACCAGTATCGCGCCGTGGAACGTCTGGAGCAAGTCCTGACGGATGCCAAAGCCTCGCTGGATGACCCGGATTTGGGCGAACTGGCGCAGGAGGAGATGGCTCAGGTTGAGCCTCAACTCAAAACGGCCCGCGCCACCCTGGAAGACCTGATGGTGCCCAAAGATGAGGATGCTGACCGGGGCGTGATTATTGAAATTCGCCAGGGCACGGGGGGCGAAGAAGCGGCTCTCTGGGCGGCTGACCTGTTCCGTATGTATTCGCGCTACGCCGAAGAGCGTGGCTGGAAGCTTGAACCGATTTCGCTTTCCGAAGCGGAAATGGGCGGCATTAAGGAAGTGGTGTTTGGCGTAGACGGTAAAGGGGCCTGGGATGCCTTACAAACGGAAAGCGGGGTGCATCGCGTCCAGCGCGTGCCAGCAACCGAACAAAAAGGACGCATCCATACTTCTGCCGCTACCGTTGCGGTGCTACCCGAAGCCGAAGAAGTGGATGTGCAAATTAACGACAACGACATCGAGATGGAAACCATGCGCAGTAGCGGCGCGGGTGGCCAGAACGTGCAGAAAAACGAAACCGCAGTGCGCCTGATTCACAAACCGACGGGCTTAGTCGTCACCTGCCAGGACGAGCGCAGCTTGCGGCAGAATAAAGAAAAAGCCATGCGCGTTTTGCGCTCGCGCCTGTATGAAGCCGAACGCGAGCGCCAGGCATCAGAGCGCGATGAAGTCCGCCGCGCCCAGGTGAAAAGCGGCGACCGCAGCGATAAGATACGCACCTATAATTTCCCCGAAAACCGTATCACGGATCATCGCATTAACTTCAAGAGCAACAACCTCGACCAGATAATGGAAGGCCATATCCACCCGCTGATTAATGCGCTTATTCAGGCCCGCCGTACGCAAGCCTTAGCAGCAGTGGAGGCGGCCTAAACTGCTGCATCTGTGCTGACACCTCAATAACAAACAGCAGGGCAGGCCAATTGGCCTGCCCTGCTGTTTTATCATACGACTCGATTTACCAGTTGCTACAAATTAACGCTTGTGCATGTGGTGGTGATGGTGGTGGTGACGATGATGCTTCTTGCCACCCTTGGCCATCGCGGGGGCGACGCTCAAAGCGCCAACAACTAATAATGCAGCAACTGCTTTTGTAACTAAGCTTTTCATGATACTTTCTCCCTTGAGCTTTGCTCTGGAAATTAAAGTGCCTATTTTGGTTAAAACAGGTAGCTTCATTGGGGATAACGCACCCTGTTCATAATTGTCACTCAAGAATTCACAAGAAAATATTAAATTTTCAGGAGAGGGCAACGAGCCATCGGGCACAGCGTCTAAACCGCTATACGATGCCAAGGTCTATTCGCCGCTGGGACATTAAGCAATATATTATGGTCTGGATTGGCGCGATTCTCTGCGCTTTCCTTTTGCTCTGCGGCGGCCTCCTGCACACCACTTCAAAACTTCATGCTCAAACCCGTCAAGTTTTCTTCGATAGCCAAAGCCTGCGCACCAGCCATCGCTTTGAGTTAGCTCTGCTTGCGGCCAGCCGGGACGATTCGCTCTGGCGGCTCACCCACAAACCGGCTTACCAGCAAGCGCGGCGGCAAGAATTCCAGGAGGCCGATCAACTTTTAGCAGAGCTAAAGCAGGAAGCCGACTCTGCGACTGAAACCGCTTTAGCTGCCACCATCGAGCAGGAGTATCAAGCCTTCCGCACCCTCAGTCTTACCAGTGCTTCTCGTGTGCTGCCCGAAACTCAGCCCATTCAGCAGAGCTTACTGGATGCTATTCATCGCCACCGCATCCATAACGCGCAGCAAATGGATGCAACCATACACGCCAGCCATCAATTAGATCGATGGGTAGATATCTGGTCAACAGCGGTTATGCTGGTGGCCTCCATAGTCTTGATTTTAGGTGGTTTAGAGTTATGGTCGCGGATTTTTAAGCCGACCTTACAACTCTCTCGTGCCGCAACCGAGTTTGGCGGTGGCAATCTGCACGCGCGTGCGCCAGTTCTCTGCAACGATGAAATGGGTGCCCTGGCCCAGACCTTCAACACAATGGCCGAGGCCATCTGCAACCGCGAAAAAGAACGCCTGGAATTTGTCGCCACGGTAGCGCATGATTTAAAGAATCCACTGGTTATTATTGGGGGCGGAGCATATCTGCTCAAACGCAAAGATTTGGCTCCTACCGAGCGCGACGAATGGCTGGATAATATCACCCAATATGTCGGTCACATGGAGGCCATGATTTCCGATTTAACTGACGCGGTGCAGGCGGAAACCGGGCAGCTTGATCTTCATTATGAGGATTTGGACTTTACAGCACTCGTGGGTAAAGTGGTACAAGGGCAGAGCATAGCCGCCCCGACTCACCTCTTGCGCTTTACGGGAGAACAAGCGTGCATCCTGCGCGGCGACCGGAAAAGGTTAGAACGCGTGGTGATGAACCTCATTTCTAATGCTGTCAAATATAGTCCTGCCGGACGTAAAGTCATAATTTGTGTTGAAGCCCGCCACACACAGGCGGTGTTGACGGTAGAAGACGAAGGAGTTGGTATCGCACCCGAAGACTTGCCCCGACTTTTTATGCCTTTTGCCCGCCTTGACCGCACGCGCAAAATGGCCAAGGGCACCGGGTTAGGGCTTTCGTCCGTGAAGAAAATTATTGAAGCGCACGGCGGGAGCATCCATATCTCCAGCCAATTGGAAGTTGGCACTACGGTCGAAGTTCACCTGCCCCTATCCTCTACACCTGATCTCCGGCGGCAAGCCACTCAAAACGGCCATCTTTCGGCTCCTCCATCACTCACGGCTTCTTTGCGAAGCTAGTTTTAGCACGGAAGAACACAAAACGGGTTTGGGAAGACTAAGAACTCCTAACAAAATGAAGATTTAAGATGCGCCTGACAGATCAAAGCGCAACTCAACCTCAAGAAGGCTTCATGCACATCGTCACGTCGTTCGTAACGCACCCGCAGGCGACGATACTGGTGCAACCAACTTTGGGTGCGTTCCACCACCCAGCGATAGACTCCCAAGCCGCTGCCATGCGGCGTGCCGCGCTTAGCCAGCAGGGGCCGGATACCACGCTGCCGCATCGCTTGGCGATGGGCTTGCGAGTCGTAAGCGCGATCTCCTTGCACCATCTGCGGTCGCTGCCGGGGTCGCCCTGGTTTACCCGCAATGGGGCGCAAGGCGTCCAAGAGCGGCAACAGTTGGGTCACATCATGGCGATTGGCTCCGGTCAGGGTGACACTCAGCGGAATGCCTTGGGCATCGGTCAGCAGGTGATGTTTGGAGCCGGGCTTGCGGCGATCCGTGGGGTTGGGGCCTGTTTTTTCCCCGCGCCTACAGCGCGCAGCGCGGTGGAATCCACCACAGCCCGCGACCAGGCGAGTTGGTCTTGGGCACGCAGTTGCTCTAAAAGCAGATGGTGCAGTTGTTCCCACACGCCGGCGGCTTGCCAATCGCGCAAGCGTCGCCAACAGGTCATCCCTGAACCACAGCCTAATTCTTGGGGCAAATATTCCCACGGAATACCGGTGCGTAGCACGAAGAGAATGCCTGTAAGCACTTGGCGGTTGCTCAGTGGTTGGCGTCCGGGAAAGCGAGCGCGACGCGGTTTGGGTGGAGGTAGCAAAGGTTCGATGAGTTGCCATAAGTTATCATCTAAGATAGGCTTGGCCATAGGAACTCCTTTGCTATGGCGTAGGCGCAAGCTCTATGCCTCTTTTTGTTAGGAGTTCTTATGATTTGAAGTCAGAAATGCTGTATAGTTTGTAGTGAACTTATACCCTTAATATCCAGTAGCGACACCATGAGAAACCTTGTCTTCTATCTCCTGGCGATTATCTGTTTTTGTAGCCAGGCTCAATCCGTGGAGAAACCTAACATCGTCATCCTATATGCGGATGATTTGGGCTATGGGGATGTCAGTTGTTATGGTGCCACGCGCATACAAACTCCTCATATTGACCAATTGGCCAAGGAAGGGTTACGTTTTACCGATGCCCATTGTGGCTCGGCGACTTGCACGCCCTCCCGTTATGCGATGCTGACAGGGGAATATGCGTGGCGCAAGAAGGGCACCGGAATTTTGCCAGGGGATGCGCCCCTCATTATTGAGCCTGGCCGCACGACCCTGGCGTCAGTGCTGCGTACCGCAGGCTATAAGACGGGCATAATCGGCAAATGGCATCTTGGTTTAGGTCGGCGCGGACTCGATTGGAACAGTGACATTAAACCAGGCCCCCTGGAATTGGGCTTTGACTACTGCTTCTTGATGCCAGCGACTGGTGACCGTGTGCCCTGTGTATATGTTGAGAATCACCGCGTTATCGGGTTAGACCCCAAAGACCCACTCAAAGTTAGCTTTAGCGAATATATCGGTGATGAGCCAACCGGCAAAGACCACCCAGAATTGTTGAAAGTAAAGCCCAGCCACGGGCATGATCAGAGCATCGTCAATGGCATTAGCCGCATTGGTTACATGAGTGGTGGTCATGCGGCGCGTTGGGTGGATGAAGACATGGCCGATACTTACGTCAAGAAGGCCACCGCGTTTATCGAGCAGCATAAGCGCGAACCTTTCTTCCTCTACTTCACCACGCATGACATCCACGTCCCGCGTGTGCCGCACGCGCGTTTCGCTGGCAAAAGCGCACTGGGCGTGCGCGGCGATGTGACTCTGGAGTTCGATTGGTGCGTGGGCGAACTGCTATCCGTGCTGAAGAGGAATGGGCTTGACGATAAGACGCTGATTATCCTCAGCAGCGATAACGGCCCGGTGGTGGATGATGGCTACCGCGATGGTTCGCTGGAAAAGCTGGGTGATCACAAACCGGCTGGCCCCTTTCGAGGCGGTAAATACAGTCTTTTTGAGGGCGGCACGCGGGTGCCCTTTATCGTGCGCTGGCCGGGCCATGTGCAGCCGGGGTTATCCAGCGCACTGATCTCGCAGGTGGACTTTCCCGCCACCTTTGCCGCTTTTACAGGGCAGGTTTTCGATGCCAGAACTTCGCCGGATAGCCAGAACATACTGCCTGCTTTACTGGGCAAGTCGCCTAAAGGCCGCACCGAGCTTGTAGAGCACGCGAATGGTATTGCGTTACGGGAGGGCAAGTGGAAATTCATGGACAGACACCCCGGCCCCAAACGCAATGCGGAAACGGGTATCGAATTGGGGAACGACCCTAATCCGCAGCTTTATGATTTAACGAATGACCCCGGCGAAACTAAGAACGTGGCGGATGCACACCCGGCGCAGGTGCAGGAGATGCGGGCACTTCTTGCCGCCGAACGTGCCAAAGCTGGTGACGCCACAGGCGGGCGTAAAGACGCTGCTATCGAGAATGATCAGTAACTAAAGGAGAAAGGCTTCCACTATGAATGCACTCCACAACTTCCGCCTCGCGCTGTGCCTGTTGTTGAGCACGCTGCTGGTTCTCCCCCTGAAAGCGTCGGCGGCCCCGCCAGCCAGACCCAATATCATCGTCATCTTAGTGGACGATATGGGCTTTAGCGACATCGGCTGCTATGGCAGCGAAATTCCCACGCCTAACATTGATAACCTGGCGGCCAACGGCCTTCGGTTTACCCAATTTTATAATACGGGCCGTTGCTGCCCATCGCGGGCTTCGTTGTTGACTGGGCTGTATTCGCATCAGGCCGGGGTAGGGCACATGACCGAAGATCAAGGATTACCTGGCTATCAGGGGCGGCTCAATGACCGTTGCGTCACCCTCGCTGAAGTGCTGCATAGCGCGGGCTATTTCACGGCTATGACGGGCAAATGGCACCTGGGGCAGAATCATGGTGTGGTGCCGTGGAATCGCGGCTTTGAGCGAACTCTGACTGCCCCCGCTGGTGGCTTTTATTATGCCGCTGATCAGGGAGCCAGGCTTTTTCTGAACGGCAAGGAAATCGATAATGCCGACCCCGCGTTGCCGAAAGACTGGTATACGACGGATTTGTGGACGGACTATGGCATCAAGTTTATAGACGAAGCCCTGGCTGCCAAGAAGCCGTTTTTCCTTTACCTGGCGCATAACGCCCCGCACTTTCCACTACAAGCGCCTGCCGCGGACATCGCTCGATTTCGCGGTCAATACAAATTGGGCTGGGATCGTCTACGCGAGCAACGCCACACGAAACAGCTTCAACTGAAGGCTGTGGACACCGCATGGCCCATCTCACCGCGCCCTGAACTGGTGGCGGCGTGGGACAAACTGACGCCACAACAGCAGGATCGCTTCGATAACATCATGGCAATTTACGCGGCAGCCATAGCGCACATGGATGCCAGCGTGGGCCGTCTGGTGGCGGCATTAAAACAGCGCAAGGCGCTCGATAACACCCTTATTCTCTTTATGAGCGACAATGGCGGTAATGCTGAAAGCGGCCCGGAGGGGCGGCTGGAAGGGGCGTCACCCGGTGGCCCTGGCTCAACTGTCTTTGAAGGGCAATCGTGGGCCACGCTCTCCAACACGCCGTTTCGCCGTTACAAGCACTACAATCATGAAGGTGGCATCGCTACACCACTGATCGTCCACTGGCCCGCCCGCATTGTGGCTAAGGGCGAATGGCGGCAGCAGGTAGGGCACCTGATTGATATTATGCCGACCCTGGTAGAAGTCGCGGGCGCAACGTATCCGAACCAGTATAATGGCAAACCTATTTTGCCGATGGAGGGCAAAAGCTTGGTGTCCGCGTTTAACAATGGCCCGGTGGCGCGCGATGCAGTCTTCTGGGAGCACGAAGGCAATGCAGCGGTGCGGGTAGGGGACTGGAAGCTTGTGCGCTTTGGACGCAATGGCACTTGGGAATTATACGATATGAAAGCAGACCGCACCGAACTCCATGATCTGGCGGCAGCAAAGCCGCAACTGGCGCAGGAGTTGGCCGCTAAATGGAAGGTGTGGGCGGTGCGCGTCGGGGCGAAAGTTGGTCCCGGCGGGCAAGCTAACCGAGGCGCGGGAGCCACCACCGGTGCTACCACTGGCGTCACCACCGGTGCAGGTGGGGATAAAGCTCAGCCGCCGGGAGAAGAGTAAAGGTCAAATGATGAAGTCTGTCTTCACTGTCGGCACGTCACTTTGTTGCGCTGCCCTAAGTGCTCTGTTCCTTCCCGGCTGTAGGGTGCAAGAGTCCACTGGCTCTGCTGCACCTGTCGCCACCTCCGTTGCTCTCACTCAACCATTAGCCAGGCCGATTAAGGTGGTGCAGCCCGTTAAGAAGGCGGAGACGACTCATGTTGGGGTCGTATCTCGACCTCCTGGCCCGGCCCCTAAAGGCATGGTATGGATTCCGGCGGGCCAGTTCTGGATGAGCGGGCCGCCACAAAACAATGAAAGCTGCCGTTGTGCCACTTCTGCCAAGGGCAAACCTATCTGTGCCGGGTTGCTGTCTGGCTTTACGGATGCGCAGCCAGGGCACGCCGTTTATGTAGACGGTTTCTGGATGGATGCCACCGAAGTGACCAATGCCCAATTTAGTGCGTTTGTGCGTGCCACGGGCTATGTCACCGTGGCCGAGCGCAAGCCTGATCCGGCGCAGTTTCCCGGTGCCGACCCCGCGCTGCTGGTGCCTGGCTCCATTGTTTTCACGCCACCTAAAACGGCGGTGCCACTTGATAATGTCAACGCCTGGTGGAGTTACGTACCAGGCGCAAATTGGCGGCACCCCAGCGGCCCTCACAGCACCCTTAAAGGCAAAGAGAATTTCCCGGTCGTGCAGGTCGCTTACGAAGACGCGGCAGCTTATGCGAAGTGGGCTGATAAACGCTTGCCAACTGAAGCCGAATGGGAACGCGCCGCGCGGGGTGGGCAGGAGCGGGAGCCATACGTGTGGGGTAAGCAACTCAAGCCGGGTGGACGTTGGCAGTGCAATGCCTTCCAGGGCGAGTTCCCCTACCATGATACAGCGGAAGATGGCTACGCCGGGTTAGCCCCGGTAGCCCACTTTGCCCCCAATCATTATCACCTCTACGACATGGCTGGCAATGTCTGGGAGTGGTGCAGCGACTGGTATCGCCCCGACTATTACGCCCAACTTGCGGCGCAGGGTGGAGTCGCGCATAATCCACACGGCCCGACCCAGAGTTACGACCCGGACGAACCGGGCGTGCCCAAGCGGGTGCAACGCGGCGGCTCGTTTCTGTGCAGCGACCAATATTGCGCCCGTTATCTTCTTGGCACGCGCGGCAAAGGCGCGGTGGATACTGGCTCCAGCCACGTCGGTTTCCGGTGTGTCAGGGCGGCGCGATAAGACGGGCCGAATGAGAAAGCTCCCTGGCGATGGTCATCAGACCCATGATATACCAGTTTGTTCTCACCATGCGACGCCGTTATAATAACACTACACCACGACGATGAAAGTTTTGCTCCCGCTTCTGGCGTTGATTGCTATGGTTCCACACAGCGCACTGCGTGCCGCACCCGCACCGCCCAACATTGTCTTAATTCTCATTGACGATATGGGTTACGGCGACGTGGGGCCGTTCGGCTCGAAGCAGAACCGGACACCAGCCATTGACCGTATGGCGCGCGAGGGCATGAAGCTGACGAGCTTTTACGCGGCCCCGGTCTGTTCGGTGTCGCGGGCGCAGGTGATGACGGGTTGCTATGGGCAGCGCGTCTCGGTTCCAGGCGTGTTTCAGCCCGCCAGCCGTAACGGTATCAGCGACCAGGAACACACGGTCGCGGAATTGCTGCGGGCGCGCGGCTACGCCACCATGTGCATCGGCAAATGGCACCTCGGCGACCAGCCGCCGTTCCTGCCGACCCGGCATGGCTTCGACAGTTATTTCGGTTTGCCTTATAGCAACGACATGATGCCCAAAGCTAAGGCCACCGGCACCCCAGTCGTGCCGTTGATGCGAGACGATAAAGTCATCGAGTTGCTCACCGGCGAAGGCCAGAACCAACTCACCCAGCGGTACACTGACGAGGCTATCAAGTTCATGCGTGCTCATCAGCACCAGCCGTTCTTTCTCTACCTGCCACATACCGCCGTGCATGTGCCGATTCATCCCGGCGCGCGGTTCCGCGGTAAGTCGCCTTATGGCCGCTATAGCGACTGGGTCGAAGAAGTTGACTGGAGCGTGGGCCGGGTGCTGAACACGCTGAACGAATTGAAACTGGCCTCGCATACTCTCGTGTTATTCACCAGCGACAACGGCCCGTGGTTGACGCAGGGCGCCGACGCTGGCAGCGCGGGGCCGCTGCGCGGCGGCAAGGGCAGTACCTGGGAAGGCGGTATGCGCGAGCCGACCATCGCGTGGTGGCCTGGAAAAATCGCGCCCGGTGCCGTCTGCGACGCCGTCGCTGGCAACATTGACCTGCTGCCCACCTTCGTGCAACTGGCGGGTGGCACGGTGCCGCAAGACAAGAAAATTGACGGTCGTGACATCATGCCGCTGCTGCTCGGCCAGACGCACGTTGCGCCGCGCGAGGCGCACTTCTATTACAACAACTACCAATTGGAGGCGGTGCGCGCCGGGCCGTGGAAACTGGCGCTGCGGCCTCAGCCGGAAGGGATGGGCAAGCCGGAGCCGCCGGACGCCACGTCGCCGGGCCTCCGGCTGTACAATCTCGACACCGATATTGGCGAGCGAACCAACGTCGCGGATGCGCATCCCGACGTAGTGCAGCGGCTCCAGCGACTCGCCGCGCAGATGATCGCCGATCTCGGCGATGGCAGGCGCGGCCCTGGCGTGCGCCCCGCTGGTGTGGTAGCCCACCCGACGACGCTGTATCCGGTGGCGCTGGAAGCGGACGACGCGAGCGCCGGGTCTCCTGTCGCCGTGGGCACCTTGAAAATCGGTGACGCTGTAGGGAAGGCCGCCGCGCCCCAGGTGGCGCATCGGCCAATCACCATCTCCTGCGACGTGGAGGCCAAAGCCCCCAACGGCGTTATCGTGGCGCAGGGCGGCTCGGCTGTCGGCTATGCGTTGTATCTGAAAGACGGACACGTCGCCTTCGTAGTGCGTACCGCTGGCGACGCGGCTACGACAATCGTAGCTCCGGTCCCGCTGACCACACGCACGCATCTCGAAGCCCGCTTGCAGGCTGGCGGTGCGATGACGCTTCTTATCGCTGGTGGCATCGTCGCAACAGGCAAAGCCCCCGGCTTGCTCGACCGTCAGCCTCAAGAGGACTTTTGTGTCGGTTTCGATAATCAGAAGCCAGTTGGCCACTATGACGGCGCGACTCATTTCCAGGGCAGTATTGAGCATTTGCAAGTTGCGACTGACGCCAGGCCATGATCCGCGCTGCTGGCTTATGGCAACTCAGGCCAAGATACTGGTGCAAAACCCATGAGATTACCTCTGTTCGTGCTCGCAGCCTGTCTGACGATGGCGTGTGGCGTTGTGTCTGGTGTCGTGTGTGGCGTCGCGCGCTGCGCCACGCCGCCGCCCAACATTGTGTTTATCTTCTCCGATGACCATGCTTATCAAGCCATCAGTGCCTATGGAGATCCACGCCACTTAATCGAAACTCCTAACATTGATCGCATCGCCAGGGAAGGCATACGCTTCGACCGCTGCCTGGTCACGAACTCCATTTGTGGACCAAGCCGGGCCACTGTATTGACGGGTAAATACTCGCACCGCAATGGCTTTTACAATAATACCAACAGCCGTTTCGATGGAACACAAACGACATTCCCGAAACTATTACAGGCGGCAGGCTACCAGACCGCCATTATCGGCAAATGGCACTTAGAAAGTGATCCGACTGGCTTTGACTTCTGGCAAATCCTGCCGGGGCAGGGTGTGTATTACAACCCACCGATGATTCGCAATGGGCAGAGGATCAAGACCAATGGCTATGTCACCGACATCATCACCGATGAGTCGCTGAAATGGTTGCAGAATCGGGATAAGACAAAACCGTTCCTCCTCATGTGCCAGCACAAGGCACCGCACCGGGAATGGGAACCCGCCTTGCGTTATCTCAACCATGATAACGACCGCCATTATCCAGAGCCAGAGACGCTTTTCGATAACTACAATGGACGCGGCATCGCTGAGCACGACCAGGACATGACCATCGAAAAGACGATGAATCCCAAAGACCTGAAGCTCACGCCGCCGCCACAACTCACCCCTGAGCAGCGCCAGCTATGGGATGCCTATTATGAACCCCGCAACGCTGCCTTTCGTAAAGCGAACTTAACCGGCGCGGATTTAGTGCGCTGGAAATATCAGCGTTATATGCATGACTACCTAGGATGCATTAAAGGGGTGGATGATAGTGTTGGGCGTGTGCTGAAATACCTGGATGATGCAGGTCTCGCCGCTAATACCATCGTGGTGTATGCCTCTGACCAGGGCTTTTTCCTGGGCGAGCACGGTTGGTTTGATAAACGCTGGATTTTTGAAGAATCCTTGCGCACCCCATTTCTTGTGCGCTGGCCGGCTGTTATTAAACCGGGCACCGCAAACAAGAACCTGGTATCAAACCTTGACTTCGCGGAAACATTCTTGGATGCAGCGGGCGTGCCGATTCCCACCGAAATGCAGGGTCGCAGTCTGCTGCCGATATTAAAAGGCATCACACCAATGGATTGGCGCAAAAGTTTTTACTATCAGTATTATGAATATCCGGTGCCGCACCACGTTCGCCCCCATTATGGCGTGGTGACTGACCGCTATAAACTCGTCCACTTTTACGGCACCCCCGATGACTATTCGGAATTGTTTGATCTCCAGCAAGACCCGCACGAATTGCACAGCGTGTTAGGACAGGCAGATTACAGGGCGGTGCAGCAAGGGCTTGAGCAGGATATGCAACGTTTACGAACCGAATTGCAGGTGCCGGATAACGCTCCACCCAGGACCTTTGGCAATAGACCCATTGGAGCGACTACCAACCCTCAGCAGAATGCGCCGTAGATGACGCAATGAAACTTACACCGTATAACCTGCTGTTTGGCTCAGACGGTGAGGTTTGGTAAGGGGCCGTCGCCGCAGAAGTCTGGATTGCCAAAGCGAGAGATTTGATGTCCCATGCCGTGGGCGAGGGACATCAACAGGCGATTATGAGCCACCTTCGGGTAACTCAGTGAACGCCCCATCTTGAAGCCCAGACCATTACCCACCAAGACAAAGGGGATGTTGTCGAGGGTGTGCGAGTTGCCCTGGCCCAGTTCGTTCGTCCACACGATCAGCGTGTTATCCAACAGGCTGCCACTACCGCCTGGCTCTGGTGTATCGGCCAGACGTTTAGCCAGATACGCGAGCTGTTCGCAGTACCATTTGTTGATGCGGGTTAGCTTCTCCTGAGCGTCGGCGTCGCTGTCTGGCTTGTGCGACAGGTCATGCTGCCCGTCTTCGATACCGAGCCAGCGAAACCGCGCCTGACCAACAGAGTTAGTGTATTGCAGTGTCGCCACCCGCGCGAAGTCGGCGGCGAAGCTATTGACCAGCAGGTCTATTTGGAGCTTGCTGATCTGGGGGATGTTGTCGTTATCAGCACGCACACCCGGCTCCAACACCGGGACGGCGTGTCCAATGTCCTTATTATTGGCCTGTTGGAGATCGTGTTCCATCTCCCGCACAAGTGTGGTGTGTTCTTCCAGAATCTGTCGGTCTTCGGTGCTAACCTGAGAGCGTACCCGGTTCAGGTCATCTTGCAGATCATCCAGGACGCTCTTAAAAATCTCCTGGTCTTTGGCCCGCCCATACAGCTTGTTAAACATCTGGTAGGGGCTATTAATGGGGGAGATGGGCTTGTTCGGCCCGGCATAGGCCATGCGCGTCCAGGTATCGGCTCGCTCTGGCACCAGGACGCCAAATTCCAACGATCCAAAGCGCGTGCGCGTCGCCGCGTCCTGTTGTAAGTAATTTTTAATCTCCTGGTCTATGGAGATGCCACTCGACCAGCCCGCGGGGGTGTCAGAGCCACCCTGGATGTTGCCGGGGAATAGCTCCGCCCCGGTTAACAGGCAACCGATGCCGCGCATGTGATTATCGCCATCGCCACGAACGCGGTCGCACACGCCATGCAGCAGCAGCGTCCGGTTGCGAAATGGCTCCAGGGGCTTAAGGCTCTCCTTGAGCGTAAATGACTCGCCTTCCTGGTCGGGCCAGAACGTAGACGGCACTATCCCATCGGGGCTGAACATAATAATCAGCCGTTGCTTACGCGGCTCGCCTTCAGCGGCAGCTAAACTGGGCAGGTTCGCCAGGAACGGCAATACTGCGGCACTCAGTCCCAGCTTGCGCAAGAACTCGCGCCGAGTATTTGTAACGGTGACAGGGGTCGTGTAATTTTTGCTCATGTCTTCGGGATTCCTGTAATCCGAGTCATCGGAGGCTTGCCAGATATTTTCTCAGATGCTTTTATAGTATCACTTTTTGTGCCACTGTGACGATTATCATTGTTCTGGAGTTCAGTCTGGGGGCCAAGGGCTGCCCATACCGCCGTTTCTATCATCTGCTGGCGTATATTGAGATGGTTGGTCTGGAATGCTTGCAGGAGGCTACTCAATGCATTTGGGCCAAAGGCCCGCACTGGCTGCTTCACCATATACTGGAAGAGCTTCTGGGTGAAGGCCGTGTGAACTTCTTCGCTATCGGCCAGGAAATGGGCCAGGTCACGGGCACCCGCAAACTTAACCTCCTCGCCAGTAGGGGATTGGTAACTCCCGGTGGCGTCTATGGGCACGTCATGCTCCCGCGCCCGTATCGCGCCACTGGCATCGAACTTTTCCAGGCTAAATCCGAGGGGATTAATCAGCCCGTGGCATGACGAGCAGGCGGCAGGACTGGTCTGCAAAGCCACCCGCTGGCGCGTCGTCAGGTTCGGATGGAGGTCAGCAGCCAACGGCACAAAGGCGGCTGGGGGCGGCTTGAGGGTGCGCCCCAGCAGATTGCGAGCGATTAGCACACCCCGATGGATCGGTGAACTGTTGTCCACATAGGCAAAACTGGCCAGCAGGTAAGGATGGGTCAGGATACCGCACCGTCTGCCGAAATCCATCGAGACCATCTGGAAGGGGGCATCTACCGGGAGGAGTTCGCCATACACCTGGGCCAGACGCCCGTTCAGGAAGAAGGTGTCTGTGAGCATCAATTCCCGAAAATCAGACTTCTCACTCCAGACGGTGTGCTCCAAAGTTAGCTCGAATGAGGTGCGCAGGTCGGAGGTCACCGTCGCATCGAAGTGGGGATACTTCTTCTCATCTTTGGCTAAATCTGGATAATTATCAACTTTGAACCACTGGAGCAGGAAGTCCCGCATTTTAAACCAGGCACGAGGGTCTTCGGCCATGCGCTCGGCCTGCTTTAGCACCTGCTCCCGCGTGGTCAGTTGCCCGGTGGCTGCCGCCTTTAGCAATTCCTCGTCGGGCAGCGAATCCCACATCACAAAAGAGAGCCGTGACGCTACGTCATAAGGGTCAGCCGAAATAGACAACGGTGATGAAGCCGCAACTTTTGCCGATGCTGCCGGAACTAACGCGCTACTGACTACTGAGGTATGCGCTTCTACGTGGGGCGCTTCCAAGCGAGGTGCTGCGGGGGTGGCGATTTCCCGGTACAGGAAGCGGGGTGAGTTGAGGGTGAGCAGGACGACTCGTTTAACAGCAGTCTCTAAATTCGGGGCATTCTGAAACTGCTTGTCTATGAAGAAATGAGAAACGTCCTCCGTTAGAGGTCGCCGAAAAGCACGGGCCGTGAACTTACGGCAGAACTCGCGCAACTTCGCATCCCGATCCGCGGCATCGTCTGCCACTCCTGATAGGGCGCGCAGGTGGGTGGCAATGTAGTCCGCCACTTCCATAGCTGCCTCGGTGGTTGCCTCATCCCACTCCTTGGAAACCGCTGTGCCCCGTTCATAGCCAAGGCTGCGGTCATCCGGCGGGAAGGGCGTATTTAATACGAACACGGGCGGAGCCACGACCGGAAACAGGCAGCGGTGCGGGATCACTTCCTCGGCCCGCTTCGGCTGCTTCCAGGCCAGGGTGATAGATGCCTTCTGCGGCGGCTTTTCCTTGAGCTTTTTTAGATCATCTACGCCCCGCACACCTTTGTGAAATTCGAGTCGCAGCGGATAGCAACGCCCTCCCAGTAGAAACAGCGAGGCGCGGTATTCATTGTCATTGCCCGACTTGACCTGGGCATCAATCAGGGGTTGTTGCAGGTCGTTGACCCACAGCACCGCAGCCTGCTCGGTGTGCACAATGAATTCATACTCGCCAGTGTCTGGTGCCAGCACAGAACCTTGCCAATGCATGGCGAATTGGTAAGGATCGTCCTGCTCAGAAAGTGCCCCTTTGGTTCCAAAGTCGAAGCGGATTTCAGGGTCTATCCGTTCCAGAATAGGTGCGCCGTTCTGCCTCGTCTTAAAATACTGTCCCGTCAAGCCGCGCCGCGAATCGAGGCAGTTCCCCGGGCGAAAGCTGCCCATCAGGTCACTAATGGCGTTGCGATACTGGCGCACCGTGAGACGCGAAAGTTCAATACGCGCGGGCTTATTACGTGCCTGGGCCAGCGGGGAGTAGAACGCGTCGTGAATGTAAGCGGCGACCTGGCGGGCGTCCTCGACGGGCAGCTTGTGCGGCGCATCAGGCGGCATTTCCTGATGGATGAAACGCGCCAGTTCTCCGACAGACTTATCGCCCGTCAGCGGTCTTTTATATTCCTTGCCGCCTTCTCCATGAGGACCATGACACGCTGCACAGAGTTGTTGGTAAACCTGCTCCCCAGTGCGATGCTTAGTGAAGTTCTTACGATCAGGAAGCGTGCTGTGGCCAGTTAGGTTACTGGGATTATTGGGTGTCGCGTAAGCGCCCAGGATTAGGAATAGGAACGCGGCTAGGCTTAATACTGGCAGCAGGACACTGAGTTCGGCACGGTAAGTGGGCAGAGGCCGTCTAGGGAACAACATGGCTTTGGAGAAAGGAGAGATAGCTCAACGTCGTGCCACTGAGTAGCACAGCGTCACGACTGCAAGGGAGTCTACTAACGGCCCTACCCAAAGTCAACATATTGTGCCACAACGCGAACCAAGCTATCCTACTCCATTATGGATATACCGCTTATCGTATGGGTCGGTCGTCTTTTGGATCACAATGTATAGCGTTCCAGCCAGGGGTGCTTTTGCTGTAGCGCCGCTGCTTGCGCCGGTGATACCATATGCACAAAGGATAGATAGCCGCGCGCATAGGAGAGCGCATCTTGTCCCCGCTGCTCTGTCATCGCTTCACGTCCGCGCAGTTCATACTGATGCAAAAATGCGCGGAAGTTGCGGATGTCACGGCGTGAAACGCGGGGTGTCCCCGTCCCCTCCCCTGTGCTTTGCGCATTTACCACAAGCCCCGTCACGGTCTGGCGCGAGTGCGGGCGCAGCACGGCGGTTTTCGCCTCGTTGACGACGAACTTTTCATCGGCAATGATCTTTGTTGCCAACTCGCGCATGGCAATCCCCTTCAATTTATCGCCGCGCGCGGAGAAAACCAGATCATCGGCGTAGCGTGTATAAGTGAAGCCGAGCTTGCACGCCGCGCCGCTCAGGCGCGCATCAAGGCTGCGGCACAAGATGTTGGTGATGGCGGGGCTGGTGCAGGCTCCCTGGGGCAGAAATCGCTCCGTCACGGCCACGAAGTGCTGCTGGCCATCTAAGGTCAATTGCACACGCGGCGCTTCCGTTGCTAACAGCGCGAAGAGCGTGGCTACGCCTTCATTGAACCCCAGGCGTTGGAACATGCGCTTGACGCGCTTGAAAGTAATGGAGGGAAAGAAGTCCTTAAGATCAAGACGCACAATGACGCTGGCGCCCGCATGACGCGCCGCGTTGTGCGCGATGTTGAGTGCTGGCCGAAAAGCCATTGCGGCTTCATGCACCGCAATTTTTTCCAGGACATTTTCCAAGAGCCAGCTTTGCGCCTCGCGCAACTTGGCTTTGGGTGACGAAATCGCGCGCCTGCCGCCACTCTTTTTGGGGATCGTGAAGTGTTGGTAATGATCGAGCGCCGCCGCGCCGCGATGATAGGTCAGCCACGCCAGTTGCGCCGTCGTAATTCCCATCGCCGCCGCGACTTCCCCAGCACTGCTCAAATTGGGCAACCCCTGCGCACCCAGCTTGTCCTCATCGCCGCCTGCATAGCTCAAGCCAGCGGAAACCGCGCGTCCCAGGTGGGGTAGGGTGGCTGCCCGCCAAGCCTTATCTTTTTGCGCTTTCGCGGCGGCGGCCTCGGCGCGTTGCGCTTTACGAGCGGCGCGTTCCTGACGCACACGCTCAATGCGCTTCAGGCGAATCTCGGCAATCAGGGTTTCGATTTTTTTTGCTAAAATCGCTTCATTGCCGATGTTCCCTAATTGCTTTTTCGCGTCCCGAATGCGCGCATCCACCGCATCAAGCTGCTCTAACAGGGGAGCGCGCAACTCAATCAACTGGTTATAGAGCTGTTCAAGTTCAGCTTCTTCGGACGCGGTGACGTGCTTATATTTTGAGCCAGGCGCGGGGGGCCAGAACCCCAACCGCTTCAACTCCTTGCGAATGAAGCCTTTGCGCCCGCCATAAAGTTTGACCTGCTGGCGCCAGTCTTTGGGGAACAGGTCGTTTTCCGGCACGGAGGGGGGAGTTTCTGCTGCCATAGGAATGTTTTAGGAATGTTTATTGTGCCGTGGTGGTAGCCCCTGATGTGGTAGCCCCTGATGGCGCGGCCTTACCATCCAGAATCGCTTTGAACTCGGCTTCGGTTAAAATGGAGATGCCCAGTTCGCGCGCTTTGGCGAGTTTCGATCCGGCGCGCTCGCCCGCCACAAGAAAGTTAGTTTTGTGGCTGACACTGCCAGCCGCCGTGCCGCCACCCTGTTCAATAAGAGACTCGGCTTGCTCACGAGTGAACAAGGTCAAGGCCCCGGTGAACACCCACGTCTGATCCTTGAAGCGGTCAGCGGTGAGGTTCGCGCCGCCCGTCGTCGCGGCGACGACACTGGCCGCCAAAATGTGCGCGCACGGCCCGCGCCGCAGCTTGTTCTGCCGATAGAAGCCACAAGTGCATTGTGCAAAAGTGGCCCGTCCGTCGGCGTCCAAGCCCACCGTCGGCTCGAAGGTGCCGCCTTCGGTCTTAACCTCCGCCTCGAATAAACGCGCGCCCGCTGCGATGAAGCGTTCCAGAAACTCGGAAGCATCCTCGGCTCGCACAGCGCGGACTTTCACCTGGCCCTCTTGAACCAGACGGGTCGCATGGCGCGTCCGCACATCACTTTCGTCTTGCGGCGCGGGAAACGGCAGCAACTGGCGGCAGCGAAAGACGCCAGTGGTGAAGTCGAACATAGCGCGGCCTTCACGACAGAGTTGCTGCAATGTGGCGGTGGCGGTAACGCGCGGTAGACTCGTGGAATCGGCGGCTTCTTCGGGTGTGAGCATCCGCCACTCCTCAAGCACGCGGAATGTCTTTTCAACATCGCCTGCTGCCACCGGTGCCGGAGCCGCCATCACATCGAAGCGCGCGGCTTTAGACCAGTCGTTTTGTGTCCAGCCCGATAATCCCAGGTCAAAACGATGGCCCTCCTGCTCAATGCTCCAATACGATGGCATTCCGCTGCCCAGCAGTTTGACGCGCACCCGCTCGGCGTGCGGCAGCAGCGATTCAAAAAAGAACAAACGCCGTCGCCCCCAGATGCGAATTTCCTGCGCCTCCGCGCCATTCCAGACGAAGTTTGGTTCCTGCAAAACCACGCCCCACGGCTCAATTTCAACCGAGGGCTTTTGTCCTGGCGTGAGCCGAAAGCGCAACGAGCGCGGCCCCTTCTTTTCGCGCTGCTGCTGCAACTGCAACAACAAATCAGCCACCAGGCCAGAGGAGAGTTCCACTTCAACGCCGGGTAAGGCCGAAGCCGACTGTACCTGCAAAAAACCGCGCACCCACGTCGGGGGGAGGTCTATTTTCTTCTCGAATTGCGCGCCCGCACTGGTCTGCATCGAGACGCCGCCTGGCTCAACCTGAATCCACGACGGACGATAACTCCGCACCCGCTTGAATTCATCGGCCAGACGAATGGAGAAATCCACATTCGTCGTGCCATATTGCACATCACCAAAGGTTTCGAGCTTTTCCATCGGCACCGTCACGCGCCCATAGCTTGATTCATCAAAAGAGAATACCTCGAAAATCACGCAGTCGGGATGCACGGAGACCACTGGATCGCAAGGCCGCAATGCACCCAGAGCTTCCGCTCCGTATTTGTGAACTAAAGGCGTATAAAGGTCGCGGCGCATCTGCCAGAAGTTGGATTCCCACCACGCATAGGCTTCGATTTCCACGAGACGCTTAATGATGGGCTGGCACTCGCGTGTCATCGCCGCGCGTTGCGCCAACAACTCCTGCAACTCATTCTTGAGGCGCGTCGAATCGGCCTTGTCACGCTCAAATTGCTCGCGCAAGGCTTGTATCTGCGGCCCGGCCTCGACCCAATATTGATCTTGCACCCATTGTTGATAAGCCGTGTGATCCTGGGGTTGAAAACGCAAGTCGCTGACCACCACGTTGTGCAGCGCGAGCATGGCGCGGGCGTAGCTGAGGCTATCGCCAACCATTGCCTGCAAAGCAACTGGCGGGCGTGACGTTTCGCCTGACATCGCAAATTTCATCCCGCTCGCGTCGCTGCTAACGCTACTGGGACGCGCGTAAGCCAGTGTCATTTCCATCATTTACCTCCATTGGGTGCATAGAGTGCCGGGCGGCTAAAGCCACGGCAACAACAGCGCCAAGCCTCCCTACGGAGGCTCCAGAGTTGCGCTTCATAGTCCGCGCCGGTGGACTTTGTGCCGCTGTTGTCCGCGACTTCCGTCACCGGGGCACAAGCAGCAACTTGCTTAAACTTGCCGCACGGCCACACCTTCAATCTCTTGCCCTGTCAGCGCCGCTTGAGCTAACTGCTGCAAGGCCCATTCACGGTCACGCGGCGTCCGGCTGCGTGCCATGTCTAGCAGCGCCGCAATATCTTCAGTCGAGGGCGGCCCTGCTGCGGAGGATTGCCCTACTGTTGTGGTCGTCAGGTCACGACGCTTTTTGACTGCTTCCTTGGCGCGTCGAGCGCGGCCTCGCGTGCGTAGCATGGCACGGTCAAAGGCTGGCACCGCAATGCCTCTGTGGTTACGCCACAGGTGTTCGGCCAGCCATGCCTGCATAACCGGATCAGCGTTCTCGGCGAGTTTGCGCAACACATTGGCATTGAGAGCGTGTTCACCGTGGGCTTCCAGAAATTCGCGGCCAAAGCGTCGCACATGGGCGTCCGGGCTGTCACACAACGCGAGGGCGCGCTCTGCCACATCCAGTTCCTCATTGGTTGCAAACCAGGTGCGCGCTAAATCAAAAGGCTGCGGCAAACCGGATTCCATCAGGCGCAGCGCGAGGGGCAAATCAAGGCCCACCGCACGCACGCGCGCCAGACCGCGCTCCCGGATCGCCCCGGAGGGATGCGTCGCCGCCGCGAGGAGCGCCGCGTCGGAGCGTTCCAACTGAGACGCATTAGCGTCCAGCCAGCGCACGAGATACGGCTCATGCGCTGGCGTGGTGCCCGTCAATAAATCAGTGATGTCGGCTTTTGGCAGACGCTCCAGCGTGGCGGCAATTTGCCAATCGTCTAAAATGCGATGGCTGAGGGCTTCGTCCACACCCGCCGTAATGCGTTCGAGCACGCGCTTCCAGAAAGTGCCAAGCAGCGCAGGATTTTGCAGCGTTTGTAACAGCACTGTGCGTGCGGCTAACCATTGGTCGTCAGTGGCGGCTAAGGCGCGTTCGACTTGCGTCGCAGGCGATACACGCCGCAACACTGCCGCAAAGAAGGCCGGTGACAGGCTGCTAAAGAAGGCCGGAGCCTTCTCGAACGCGGGTTCAAGCCCCGTAATGGAAAAATCGGCGCGCTCGAAGAGCTGCAAGGCCCCCTCACTTTGCGCCGCTGTCGCGTGCATTGCCGGGGTAAAAAACGCGGAAGAACTCCACACGCGCCACCATAGCTCACGCGCCACATCGCGCGTCATGGCCGTGGCCGCGAGGAACTGCCACCCGGTGGCATTCAAATCCTGGTCGTTGCCAGTGACCAAGGGCAGCGATTGATCCGCGCTGGGCGCGGCGTGGGCTGCGGCTTCGCTAAAAGCGCGCAGTACCATTGCGCGCAAGTCGGGACGTAGGAGGGCAATTTCGCGGAGGTGCGCCAACTCACCCAGTTGTGCGCTGTCATGTACCCGACCCAATACCCAGGTGCGGGTGGCCCCATGCGTGTCAGCGAAGGTGGCCAGATTGCGCCACAACACATCGTCACTGATGCGCTCCCTAAAACGTTCGACCAGTAAATGCGCGGCCCGGCGTTGTTTCGTCCGCGCGTCCTTCTCCAAGGCGATGCTGAGTGTCTGTGCCGCTTGCTCGCTCCACACTGCATCGTGCGGCGCACGAGAAACCTCGTTCAAGGCGCGGCGGGTGCGGCCCCCGGCCAACAAAATCAAGCGTGCCCACGTCGCGCCATCGAGACGCTCGCCACTTTGCTCTAACCCGGCTAATTGCTGCGTCGCCAAATGTTGTAACAGCGGCAACCCGCTGGCGAGAAAACGCTCCAACTGGGCGCGTTCAAGTCTTTGGCTGGTGCCAGGCTCGTCTCGTGTCCGCAGTATCCTGAGTGCGGTTTCGTTGGCTTCGAGCGGCACATCACGGCGCGCCAACAGTTCACGCGCAAATTCAAGATGCGCGTCCCAAATTTCCGGCGCGCGTTCTTCCCGCCGCTTGAGCACAAACGCCCCGCCGCTTCGCTGATACGGCCCGCGCCCCGCCTGCGGTTGCTGCCAGCGCACGCTGTTGGCGAATAAAACATCCATCGCCGCCCAGTTCAAAGCTGGGACTAAGGGCTGGTCGGCGTGTTCGCGTAACAGTTGAAGGGCAAGCTGCAAGTAAAGTTCAGCATTGCTTTGGCTGAGTTGGCGCAAGATGCGACGGGCACGGCGCTTCATATATTGCAGCGTCGGGGTTTTTGGCCCGGCTTCGCGCAGGTGGATAAACTTAGGATCAGAAACATCTACCACAAAGGTGGTGTCACGATCCGCTCCTCCGCGCCACGAAGGGCCGCAAACAATCTTCAAATTGCCCTCAAGGAGCGATACACTTCTGACTTCGTAGATGTAGGAACGCGCGTCGAAATCAAAGGCGATGACCTCGTTGGCCGGGGCGCTACTTTGAGGAGTCAAGCCTAACGCGCTACGCAACGCCCCGATAATGCCGCCTGGCGCTCCACTACTGCTTACGACAAGACGCCACCCCTGATACTCCCAACTCCGACGCCCGCCGACGGTGTAGGTGAAGCCGTTGCCTCGCACCGTCTGCGTTTTGCCGAGAGCTGTGGTGGCTTCGACGGCTTTCCAGCGCGTGGTCGAATGCGTGAAAGCAGCGCTATCAATGCGGTTCAGCAATACGCCCAACAAATCTACATCGGGGTTGCCAGCATGGAGTGCGGCTTCCGCTTTTTTGAGCAGTTGTTTAAAAGGCTTCCACGCGCCATAGTGCAACGGCGTGGCACGCGCGAAAGTGATTAGCTCACCGCGTTCGGCGACGGTGCAGTGAGGGAACTTCTCGACCAGAGAGAGGATGTCAGCAACAGACATAGGCGAGAAAACAGGGAAAACTCTAACACCTTGAAGCATCTACATTGCCGCTAAACAGAGGGGACGGGCGCCAGTCACTGTAACCCGCTGCGCACCGGTAGGTTGCTTGATGGCCTGAGCTACGCTGCTTCAGCGGGAAATCAAGCAACCTACCGGTGCGCAGCGGGTGAAATCACACTGGCGGCCCGTGAAGGATGACGAGCGATACGACGGCCACGGCGAAACGCCGGGGACAAATTGCCGGAAATGAGCTGCCTCAAGGTGCTAAGGTGGCATATATTATAAAGTACCTCGATTTCATTGTCAATAGTGAAACCATCCTATTTGCAGGTGCAAAGTTTGGTGATGGCGAGGCCATCAAGGGAACAGCGAGTCCATTGAGGTCATGGCTGCCCGGATTAAGCATTGGGAAAGTGCGAGGAGCAGGTTGCTTTCGGGAGTGCGCCTGCGTTTGAATTAACTCAAGCCTTCCGGTAACCTCAGACTAAGATGTCGTGCGGTAAGGATAAAAACGCTGCCACCATGTGCGGGTCGAAGTGCCGTCCGCTCTGGCGTGTGATCTCAGCTAACGCTTCTGCGACAGGCCAGGCTTTTTTGTAGGGGCGGTCATGAGTTAGAGCATCAAAAACATCTACAATGGCGAGAATACGACCCTCCACCGGGATGGCTTCTGCCTTAAGTCCATTTGGGTAGCCAGAGCCGTCCCAACGCTCGTGATGGGTGCGGGCGATGCGCTCCGCCATTTGTACCAGTTCCGAGCGTCCGCCCGCCAGGAGTGCTGCCCCGACTTGAGCGTGCGTCTTCATGGTCTCTATCTCTTCGTCGGTTAGCTTACCGGATTTCAGCAAGATAAGATCGGAAACGCCGATTTTGCCCACATCGTGCAGGAGGGCCGCCCGCTGAATCAAACTGATTTGATCCTGGGGCAACCCCAGTTTTTTCGCCAGGAGCGCCGCCGCCAGGGCGACTCGCTGCGTATGTTGTTGGGTATCATCGTCTCGAAACTCAGCCGCCCGCGCGAGACGGTCAAGAACTTCGATTTGAGACTCCTCCACTTCGCGCATATGCTTGAGGATTTTGCTATGGGCGGCTTCCAGTTCGCAGGTGCGCTCATGCACCTTTTGCGCGAGGCTCTGGTTGTGATCTTGCAATTGCAGGTTTTTATCTTGTAACTGTAAGTAAAAAAATCGTGTCTCCAGTAAGTTCCCGATGCGCAGCAGCAGTTCTGTAGAATCAAATGGCTTCGTTAGAAAATCCTTGGCCCCCGCCGCCAACGCCTGCCGCTTGGTTTGTGGACTGATGTCGGCGGTGAGAACCAGGACAGGAAGGTAGGTTTCCGGTGGGATGGCCCCTTTAAGCTGATCCATGACTCCGAAACCATCCAACACCGGCATCATCAGGTCTAAGAGAATAATATCGGGACAGAACTCAAGATAGAGCGGCAGAGCTTCGCACGGATCAGTGGTACTCCTAACCTGGAGACAGTTCTGTTCTTCCAACAGCCGTTCTAACACGCGAATGTTAACCAGTTCATCATCCACGATCAGGAATTTGGCCCCCGCCAGATTGTTTTTAGACCGCATTTTTTCAAGCATCATCGCACAATTTCTCAATTCAGCTTACTATCCCACAAGGTCTCTTCCATAATTTGCAGGCACCGCCGCACATCAAGTGGTTTCGTCAGGTAATCTTTAGCTCCGGCGTCCAAGAGTCGTGCGATCTCATGGTGAGTCGCATCGGCACTGACCATCACCACGGGAATGTTTTTGGTCTCAGGGGTTACTTGCAAGCGGCGCAGCACCTCGTCCCCTAAGATGTCGGGCAAATGTAAATCGAGCAGGATTAAGTCCGGGCGATGCTGGCACGCTAAGTCCAGCCCCACACGACCCTGCATGGCCGAGAGCAGCTTGATCTCAGGCCGCTCAGACAGCACATATTCCATCAACCTGAGATTAGAGAGATTGTCCTCAATGTAGAGCACTGTCCAGCGGGCACTGGCCTCGGTCAGCGTTGGAGGTGCCGGGAGCAAATCCTCCCCACGTAACCACTTTTGGCGTTCCAGGGGCGATTCCACCATCGGTAGTTCTACCCAGAAGGTGCTGCCCTGGCCGACTGTGCTCTCAACTCCAATTTGGCCGCCCATTGCCTCGACCAGCCCCTTGGATAAGGCCAAACCAATCCCGGTGCCTTCTACCTGCGACCGTGCCGCGCCCAGACGCTCAAAGGGCACAAAGAGCTTCTCTATCTCTTGTGGACGCAGGCCAAGCCCCGTATCGCTTACCTTGATGCGCAGGGTGGTTGGCGAGACGACCTCACACCCCAGAGTCACAGTACCATCCGGGCGGTTGTATTTGACTGCATTAGAAAGCAGATTGAGGAGCACCTGCTTGAGCCGCTGCTGGTCCGCTAAGACGTTCTTGCCCGACTGCTCGCTACCCGACTCCGACATTTCATTAATCAGGTGAATGCCTTGGGGAGTCGCTAAGGGACGGACCAGACTCAGCACTTCTTCAGCCACATGGGTGATGGAGATCGGCTCTGGCGACAGCGATAAGCGACCCGTTTCGATGCGAGTAATATCCAACACCTCATTGATGAGATCGAGCAGATGCCGCCCGGCCTTTAGGATATGTTCCACGGCCTCACGCTCTTTGGGGTCGAGGTCTCGCATCTCCATGATCTGGGCAAAGCCTAAAACTGCGTTGAGCGGAGTGCGCAACTCGTGGCTCATGCGCGACAGGAACTCGCTTTTCGCTCGGTTAGCCCGCTCAGCTTCTTCCTTAGCCTGATGAATGGCGGCCTCTGCCTGCTTGCGCTCTGTAATGTCATGAAAGAACCAGATACGACCGTAGCCCATGCCTTCCGCGCCTTTAACGGGTGCGCTGTAGCGATCAAAGGTACGACCATCTTTGAGCATGATCTCATCCTGGCTTTCCTCGTCTTTGTGCTCATAGAGATAAGCTACCTTGGCCAGGAAGGTGTCAGCGTCTTGAAGTTTGCTCAGCACCGACTGAAGCGATAACTCATCTGAGCGGGAGGCGACTATTTCTGGCGGGATATCCCACATCTCAATGAAGCGCCGGTTGAAGGACACGATGTTGCCTTCCTCCGAGACCACCAGAATGCCATCAATGGAGGCTTCCCCTTGAGCTTCTAAAATCGTCTTCTGGAGATGCAATTCTTCGTTGGCTTGAGCTAATTCAGCAGTGCGCTGAGTCACCCGCATTTCCATCTCATCGTGCGCCTTTTGCAGTGCCTCTTCCACTTGCTTGAGTTCAGTCAAGTCGAGGATGAAAGCGATATACTGATCTGTCGAATGTTCAAGCAGAGCCGCGCCGACTAAGACAGGAACACGACTGCCATCTTTTCTGAGACATTCTTTCTCCCAGGGCATGGTGGTGGCCGTTTCTCTTAATTGTTCGATGGCCCGCGTGTCTACCCCGTGATATTCTGGGGGCGTCATCTCATCCCACCGTAGCTTTCCGGCTAACAGATCGTCTCGTGAATAGCCCGTTAAATTGAGGAAGTTATCGTTGGCTTCGGCAATATTACCTGCCAGATCACTAATAATAATTCCGATGATATTGGCACTCGTTAATCGCCTGAAGCGCGATTCACTCTGCCGTAGGGCGTCCTCCGCCTGCTTGCGCTCGGTAATGTCCCGCGTCACCTGGGAGAAGCCCTGCAATTGTCCCGTCTCATCCCGGAGGGCTGTAAAGACGATATTAGCCCAGAAACGTGAACCATCTTTACGCACGCGCCAGCCTTCATCCTCAAATCGGCCCTGCGCCTGGGCTGCGGCCAGTTCTTGTGCGGGTAACCCTCGCTGCATATCTTCATCCGTATAAAAACAGGAGAAATTCTGGCCCAGAATCTCGGCTGACCGATAGCCCTGAACGCGTTTTGCGCCCTCATTCCAACTCACGACGCGTCCCTCATGATCCAGCATGATGATGGCATAGTCCTGGACACCATCCATCAAGAGGCGGAAGCGCTCTTCGCTGGCCTTGACTTCTGCCGTGCGTTGCACGACTTTCTCTTCGATAATTTGATTGGTGGTTTCAAGCTGGGCCGTATGTTGGGCAATGGAGCGCATCTCACGCACGCTGCGCACACAGGAGTTGAGCAGGAAAATATCTTCAAAGACGACCCACGCGGTATGTTCAACGGAACGCCAGGGGCTTGCGGTGAGCACGCCATAAACGGACTGTGGGAAGTAGATGCCCCGGACAAAATGATCCACTCCGACCACAATCGTAGCCGGAATCAGAACTCGCCAGTCTCGATAGAAGGACAGAATGACTAGGGAGCCAAAGACATGGAAATGGGTCTCGATGCGCCCGCCGCTGATATGAATCAATAGAGCTGACATCAACATCTGCGCCACCGCCACCGTGTACCGAGTGATGACACAGCCCGGCTGCGTAAGAGCTAACCACACCGGAAACACGGTAATCGCTCCGCCTAAAAACAGTGCGGCCCATACATGAATATGCGTCTGACTATGCTGTCCGGCCCAAGTCTGCGGGGAGATCAGGAGCGCTGCTGCAATCGCCGCAACCCACTGAAACACCATCAACCCGGCGAACAGGTGGTCGGTATTTTTGAAGATTTCCTGTTGATGCTTATGAAAGAGTTCTTGCGCTCGCTGCACCGTGGATTCGTGCGTGTCCAGGTTTATTTCTGGGTTCATTATGGTGGGATTCAGTTGTATTGGCGACATTAATTGACTTCCTTTAAGACAGGATAGGATCGGCTTGAAATGGGATCGCGTAACGAGCAGCCGAAGACTAAGGTCTTGTTACGCTCCGCCTTACCTGAAGTCAGCAAGGACTCAATGTTGCTAAGCCCGACATTATCACCAAAGTGCCCACGCGAGCCGGTGATGCCGCCACTGAATAGCAAATGCCCCGCGTTATCGAAGAGCATCGTCTGGCCAGAAGTCTCCGCATGAAAGCGTTGCGCCTCTTGGTTGTCTTCATCACACATGACCGTAACACCGGGGATGGCGGCAGCACTCTGCCAGAGATCGGTCTTCGCCCAGGTGTCGGCGAAGCCCTTTGGCTTAAAGAAGAGCACGTAGGCTGTGACTTTGCCCTGACAGTGAGCCATAAGCTCGTTCAGCTCCCCAATGCTCGCGCGTGTGCAGGGGCAACGCGGGTGGGCCAGCATGATGAGAGTGGCCCCCTTCGGCGCACGTTGCAGGCGACTACTGAGAGGCCATGCCACCGGTGCCGTGGCCGCAATGCCGGGCGTATTTTCGTAAACAAGCATGATTCGCAAGCCAGCGATAACCACAAACAGCCAGATCAGGCCAGATGCTATCAAAAATGGGCGAGTTTTCATAACGAGTTTCTTCTTACTTAATCAATAGACGTGATAATAGGACACTATAAGCGTGCGCCAAGGCAGCTTGCAGCCATCCTTATAGTTACTACAAATATTTTGCCAGTCTCGATGAAGCTCGTGGCTTGGCACATAAGCCTCGAATGTCAAAAATCTTATTCCATAATGGCACTGGGTTTTATAAAAATTGTTTTGTTCTGGCTTAGAGAGAGGAGGCTTTCTGAAGAGTAACGCCAGAAAACTACCGGAAGGGGTCAACCCTGACCAGACTCCAATCAACTTTCAGGTTCATTTAAGAGCCAACAAAAGCACAATCTGGTGTCGTTAGAGCGGGATTACTGTGGCTTTGGCTGGGACGCCGGGGTGTCCAATCGTGCCACGCCATCCAGGGCGGCCAAAGTTAACACGCGTGGCTTCACGATAGCTGTCCACGCCTGGTAGCCTTTGGTGTTGAAGTGCAACTTGTCGTCGCGCAGCAAATCGGCTGGTGGCCGACCATCGGCGGTTAAGAGCACCGCGTGCGAATTGATGAAGTTCAATTTCTGGGTTGGGGAGTTGTTCTGGAAAATCCATTTTTCAATAAGATGGTTTGTTTCCAGAGCTTCGGCCTCCTGATTCCAGCGCGCTACGGTGGGATTAATCGAGATGTAGACAATGCGTGTGTCCGGTAACGCCGCATGGACTTTGGCTACGAAATCCTGGTATTCTTGCAAAACCTGCTGAGGGTTTTTGTGGCCATAGGCCAAGTCGTTGCTGCCCGCGCAAAAGACGATAATTTTCGGTTTGTAGGGCACGGCGATGCGATCAACGTAGAGGGTATTCTCGAAGATTTGCGAACCGCCGAAACCGCGATTGATCGTTGGAATTTCAGGAAAGTCGGCCCGCGTATCCCACATGCGAATGCTCGAACTACCCATAAACAAAACCGCTCCAGGCGGCGGCATTTGCTTTTGGTCTGCTTTCAGGAAGGCATTAATTTCCGCAGCGGCAGGTGCATCAGCGGGTACGGGGGCAGGCACAAGCCCCGTTGTTATGGCGGCAGGTGCTAACACCGGAGCGCCCGCTTTGACTGATTCCGTTGGGCGCACGACCTGCGTAATCACGACAGCGTTACTGCAACCCCACGAATATCTCAGACCCTCCGGCGTGGGCTGGGGCCAGCGGCACCAGGAGAGGTTATCCGACGGGCGGCGAGCTTGCCAGGCGGCTTCGGCGTTCTTCTGTAGCCACGGCTCAAAGGTAGCTTGCTCACCATGCTCTTGCATAAACCGCGCAATCCAGCGCACGCCAATGCCATTGAAACCGCCACCATCACCATTCTCCCCCGATGCGGGCAGATACCCATCGTGACACAGTTGGTTCATGGTATAGAGCGCCGCGAGACGGGCCTCCGCTGTATAACCGAGCAGGTTGGCCGCGCCCACGAAGGTGCCCTGATTGTAGGTCAAGGCGAACCGAGCCACCTTCCCGGTGCTGTTAATGTTGTCTGCCACGCGGCCCGTCGCCGGATCAAATAAGGTGGCCTTCTCCCACAGGAAAAGGCTCCTCGCTTTTGTAACGTAGGCGTCATCGCCCGTTGCCCGGCCCAACAGAAAAGCCGCGATAGCCCCAGGCCCGTTCACACACGCGTTCTTCGACTTGTTGTCCGTCTTCCACCACAGGCCACCGCCCAAGTCGGCTGAGGCGGCCCGCGCATAGCATAGGTCGAAGTTCGCCTTCGCCGCGTCGCGGTATTCCACATTGCCCGTGAGCAGGTTCGCCCGCGTGCAAGCGATGACCATCCACATAATGTCATCGTTGTAAGGGTTGCGCGACCAGTTCACGCCGTGTGCGGCCACGAAACCGTGAAACAGGTGGTTGAACATCGTAAGCTGCTGCGCATTATGAGTTCGCTCATAAGCGTCGAGGATCATCTCCATCTGCTCGGCCCACATCCAGAAATCCGCTTTGCCGCCGTCGGTACTTTTGGTAAACCAGGCTTGGTCATCCTTTTCGCGGTAAAAAGCCTTGGTGTGAGCTGCCAATAGCGTGTCTGCATCCGCTGCCGTGAACGCCTGGGCCATTGGTGCTCCGCATATCACTATGCCGCAAAGCACGGCAATCCAAACGGCACGCATCCACCATGCCATTTGCACCGCTCGATTTTGGATTGACACTGGTTTCATAAATTGGCCTCTAAGATTTTTGCTCCGCGCTGGATAGGGACTGGATGGAGCTTGTGACGCAGCATATGAACAATCCTCCCTCTATCTATATGCCGATAGCGCGCAGAATGAAGGCACCAGACAGCGGGTTGCCTTTTTTGGCGTCTATATTGTGATCATCTACCCAACTGCCACTCAAGCCTCGTAGACCAGCGACTTCGCGGCTGGCAAATAGAGTCGTGCTGGCGCTGCCAGGATTAGCCCGTGCTACCAGGGGCTGGTCATGGGGCAACAAGGCGAGGCCAAAGCCTGCCGCATTAGTGAGCGTGAGCCAGTGCAGACTGCGCTTTGAGGCGCGGAAGAGGACATCACCCGCTTTGCATGTGCCCTCTGGCTCACCCAAATGCCCGGCGGGGTAATCGGCGAAGTAGGCATCACGCTGCCAACTCATTTTCGTGAGATCGGTAGGTACAGACAATTTTAGTCCAGATTCCCAGAGACGCGTGTCGGGGGCTGTCCAATCCAGTTGCCAATGCACCCGAATCTCCGCGTTGGGCGCAATATCGTAGGTGCAAGTCAGGGTGCCCAGGGCCGCGCTATCGATACTGTTCCGCACATTGCGAGTCAGCACGTTGCTGGTGACACTGACTCGCACGGAACCATCGGCTCCCGGCGTCGAAGTGACCTGCGCCCCCTCGGTGATGGGTGGCTGCGACGCCTGGAAGTAACCTCGCTCATTTCCCGTCTTAGCCTCGCCCAGATTCACCACCGGGCCACCCACCAGTAGGTTCCGGTTGCCGATACGCCAAGAGCGAATAGTTCCTGTATATTTGTCGAAGACGATTTCCTGCAAGCTATTGGCAATGCGCAGTGTATTGGGACTATCTTGCGTCGTCAGCGGCGTACCAGCGGTTAGCGCAGCGGGCGGTGGAGTTGGGGCCACGCCATCCGCCATCAGGTTTGCGCTTGATATGAAGGTGCCATCGGCGTGGGCAAACTCCAGCCGCAAATTGGTCATGCCAACCAGAACTGGGAAGGGGGCCATCACAGTTTGCAGCGGAGCGCAAGCAATATGCGAGATGCCACTCCGTAGGGCCGTCTGCCCTTTCATCGCCGTCCAGTGGCAGGTCAGCTCTTTGAGATCGGTGAAGGCGTAATGGTTTGTGAGCGGCACCACACAACTTCCTCCAATTGGGGTGACGGTACGCGTCCCAATGACGACTGGGCTATAGGCCATCTTCACAATCCACCATTCGGGTTTAATGTGGCGATAACCGTCTACGATGCCTTTATTATTTTCCTGCCGCAGATGGTCGAGGCCAAAATAGAAGTCCTTGGTTTTATCCGCGTTTTTGTCGGCCACGCCCTGGCTCTGCCACTCCCAGATGAATGAGCCGAGCATGTTAGGTGCGGGCCACAATTTCTGCCACGTCTTAATGAGGGTTTCCGACCACAAATCAGAGATGCCAGGATCGTAGTCTTGCGCTTCTTTTTCGTAAAAAGTGTGTGGGTGTTCGGTGTAGTTAGTCGGCCAGCGCACGTTAGTTTGAGACGCGTCACGGTCTACTGTATTGGGGCCAGGATAGTGATCATCCTTCCAATCCTGGCCCTTGACATTCTGAGGATTCTGACCGGAGACGAAAGCCGGGCGGGTAGGGTCGGTTTGTTTGACCAAATCCATCACCATCTGCGAATCCTGTCCCATCGGGTTTTCATTGCCCAGGCTCCAGGCCAGGACACAGGGCCGGTTCTTATCGCGGGCGAGAGTTTCCTGGGCACGCTGCAACAAATAGGGCGCAAAAGCCAGGTCTTGCACCCGATTATCAATCCAGCAATAGGGCACCTCATCCAGAATATACATACCCTTTTCGTCGCACAGTTCCAGAAAGCGCGCGGCGTGATTGTAATGGGAAGTGCGGACAGCGTTGATGTTGGCTGCTTTCATCATGGTTAAGTCTTTGTTCCACTCCCTGTCTGTCAGGGCGAAGCCTTTGTCTGACCAGAAATCGTGACGGCAGATACCAGTGCATTTAATCGGCTGCCCATTCCACAGCACAACGTGGTTTTTGATCTCGATCTGGCGGAATCCGAATCGCTGCTCGACGCGCTCCACGGGCTTACCCGCACTGGCGAGTTGCAACACGACATAATAAAGATTTGGCTTCTCTGCCGACCAGAGCCGGGGAGCGGGGACGGGCGCACTCAAGGAGATCGTCATGGTGCCATCCGTTCCGATGCTCCCCCGGCCGGACATTTGCACCGCCGTCGCCTGCCCATTGGAGCCAAACAATTGCCCGGTGAGGGCCACCGCTGCGCCCGGTGTCCCCATAACCTGTACCTGGGTGTTGAGGGCGGCATCACGGTAATTAGGGGCCAGGGTCGTCCGCACTGTGATGTCGTGAATATGCGTTTGGGGGACAGCAATCAGCGAGGTATCACGATAAATGCCGCCCATTGATTGATAGTCGCCGGTATCGGCTTCAAAGGAGGGCGTGGTCTTAGAGACGCGGACTGCCAGCAAATTGCGTAGCCCCGGTTTTATCAAGCCCGTTAAATCTACGTCAAAAGCGGTATAGCCGCTTTCATGGTAGCCCGCTCTTTGCCCGTTAACGAATATTTCGGCCCCATCAAGAGCGCCATCGAAGTGCCAGTAGATGCGCTTGCCCGTCCAGGTGGCGGGCACCTTGATAGTGCGCCGATACAGTCCCACCGTGTTGTCTACAGTATTGTAGGTCGGTATCGAATAGCCCAGCATCTCCCAGTTAGAGGGTACTGGAATACTATCCCAATGCTTATCGCTCAGGCTTGGGGCGGCGAAGGCGTCTCGCACGGAGGCTGGCACATCCGGTGTTTTGGCTGTCGGCGGTTGCCAGGTGGTTTCTTTGCCGTCCGCCAGGGTGCGAATTTGCAGTTCGCGGATGGAGGCCCAGTTACCGTTGCTGATTCCCGTAACCAAGACGCGGACATAACGGACATCGGCGGGCTTAATGCTAATTGGCCCATTGCCAACCCCCGGCGCGGCGGTCATGTCCGCAAGCGTGACCCACTGCTTCGCGTTGCGTTCCTGGCGTCCTACAATGCGATATTGGTAAAGGGTATCCGTCTTCTCCCAGCTAATGCCGATGCTTTGGACGTGGCGGATTTTGCCTAAGTCAGCCTCAAGCCACTGGGGCACATTAGCGTTGTCGGCGCACCAGCGGGTCTCTTCGTTGCCGTCGAAGGCGTCCGCAGGTGGATGTTCGCTCTGGTTGCTCGATGCCTGGAGAACCTCCGCGTCTTGGGGCTGGAACTGGCCCCCAACAATACGCCCGTGCGTCAATTGAAATTTCCATGTGCCGGTTAAGGGCAAGTTCCAGGGGTTATGAGCACGGAGCACATTGGGCGCAACGGCAGCCGTCCCTGGCAACGGTAACGGCAGGGCAGCCGGGGCAACGCGCCCCACATCTTGAGCATGGGCTGAACTGGTCAGGGCGGTCAGGAGCAATATCGAGCTGGAAGCGACAATTTTAATACGTATTTGCATTTTGTTGAATTAAATTGGTAATCCTATGTTGTTAAGTGACGGCGTCTGAAGAGGCCACGCCCTATACGAGATAGAGAGAACCCAACTTGCTCAGATTGTTTTAGGTGAAAGTGTAGCAAAATCACCGCAATTTGCTTCACCGCAGCGGCTATTAAGAGTGACAAGGGTTTATGGTATCAGTTCGTCGCTGGTAAGCCCACAAGGGTGCGTGAGGACTATGCAGCATGTCAGTGGCTTTTTCAAGCATGGGCAGGAAAAGTTTTACCCGTCGTTCGATAATCGCTGCGGCTGAGGATGATCGGGAGTGGCGAAGCATTGTTCTCCGCGCCGTAAACGGCCTACCTTGTGGCGGTGGCAATCAAGGCTGGCGGTAAGGCTGAGGATGCAGGGTAGCACATATTCCGCTTCCGCAACAAAGTGCCCCGAATGGCATGAGTCATGGCAGCATCCATCAAGCGCCGAAATGAGCCTTGCGGGGCGCAAGTTGTGCCATAGTGCTGATGCGTGAGGTAATCGCAGGCGGCGAGAATGATATAATGCAACATCCATAGGCGGCGCTCAGGCTGTAAACTTCAGAATAACTGTCGCTCTAAGGGAACCCGATGCAAGATAATAACGGCCTGATAGCCGCAGGCCGACCAGTTACCATTCAACATATTGCGGATGAACTCGGCATTCATAAATCAACTGTTTCCTATGCCCTGGCAGGCAAAGGCCGTATCTCGGCTTCACTGCGGGCGCGTATTTTAGCTCGCGCGGAGGAACTGGGTTATGAACCCGATCCCTTAGCCCAGCGCTTGGCCAATCGTGCCAAGAGTAAAGTCGTTTGTCTCTGTACGGGTGCTTTTGATCCAGGACGAGCTACAGAGAAAATTGCTCTCATTCAAGCCGCCCTGACGGGGAGGGGCCTTGAAGTGCCAATTTATACCCCGGCCAAGGCAACACAAGATCAAGGCGCTTCACAGGCAGCCCTCTTACGACAATTGCGCCGCCAACGCCCCCAGGCTATTATCTGCGCGTCTTTTGCCTTTCATGCCGCCGCATTCCGCGAGTTAGAGCAATACCAGCATGAAGGGGGCATTGTGGTAAGCTATGATATTCCCGTCCCCCTGGCTTGCGATCAGGTCATTTATGACCGTGAAGATAACGCCTATCAGGGTGCTCACTATTTGATAGAACGGGGCCACCGCCGCATTGGTATTGGAATGTCGCGTATGGCGAAACCGCTGGCTGACCCCATCAATTTGATGCAACGCTTGCGTTACCAAGGTTTTGAGCGGGTGATGACCGAATTCGGCGTGCCCAAGCGCAACGAGTGGTTTTTCCAAAACTCAACCTTTGAACGAGGTGGTGCTGAGATGGCGCGGCATTTCCTGGAACTTAAAGAGCGCCCCACGGGTTTGTGCATTGTGAATGACTACGTGGCTCTGTCTTTTATGGTCGAGGTGATACGGGCCGGAGTGCGCATCCCGAAAGATGTCAGCATTGTCGGGCACGATAACCTGCCCATCGCCGCCTATTGTCCCGTGCCGCTCACTTCAGTAGCACAACCTGCTGAGGAAATCGTAGATACAGTCGTGGCATTAATGATGGAGCGGATTGCTGGAAGTACACGGCCTCCCAGGACAATAACGATTAAAGGACGCTTAGTTGAAAGGCAAAGCGTTATGGCCCTAAATTAATTGGCCCAAAGAATTCTCACAAAACGGCGTTTTCTCCCTTGCGTAACTTGCGAGGTGGCAATTATACTATCTGGCACAACCGGTTGTGCAACGCGATTTTAATCTGCACCTTTGCTCAACCGGTTGATCAAAGTTTGGAGCGGCTTACAGGAGGAACTAGCCATGAGAACCGACCGAAAATCTATGCTCACCCGTCCTAATGTTCAGATTATCCGCCGACGAGGTTTTACGCTCATTGAACTTTTAGTCGTCATTGCCATAATTGCTATCCTGGCGGCAATTCTCTTCCCGGTCTTTGCCACTGCCCGCGAGAAAGCACGGCAAGCGGCCTGCTCGTCCAACTTGAAGCAACTTGGATTGGCCTTTCAGGGCTATGCGCAAGACAACGACCAGAGGTATCCGCCCTGCGAGTATGGCTCTGGCGCGACACAAATAATTTGGACATCTTTGGTCGAGCCTTACATTAAAGGGGGCGTGGTGGCCAATAGTGGCACTGGCGTCAACAAGGATCAGGTTAAATCTATCTATGTCTGCCCCGACTACGAGTTTTCGGTGCCTGATACTTCCGGTGGCGCGTCCAACAGTCTCATTGGTTACTCTTCCAGTCGTGCCCTTTTATCTTATGGCGTAAACCGCTACATCTGTCCACAATGGACAGGCACCGGCACCGGTAGTAAGACTCCAACCTCAAATCCAGCGTCTGTGGAGAGCCTTTTTGATGCGCCATCTAACCTGGTGCTAGTGGGGCCGAGCCTGGGCGATAACAGTTATATTACGGGCCAGGATGATAGTTATAATAATAACTCCGGCGGTAGCACGGCCTTCCATAACGCCTGCTACATGAACGCGCGCACGCGACATAGTGGGGGAGCAAATTTTCTGTATGTGGATGGCCATGTTAAGTGGGCCAAAGCCCCGGCCTCCAGTCTGCCAGACATTACCACGGCGCGTGCCACCAACATCGCCTGGACACACTGCGACACGGGCAAATATGCTAATCCGGCGGGCTGGTTCTTCCCCCTCAGTGGTATCCTTAATCCCGCTATGCCCTCTACCTATCGGGCCAGTTCTAACCTACCGCCTTATTCCTCCTGCTCGTAGGCGGCCCTTATTGCTTGAAGGAATTTTTGCCTTGGCTATTTAAAGCTGCTGGGCAGGGCTATTGCGTGACCAGTATCAGAGAAATGAAAAGCATGATTGTGAAGAGGACAACGTTATTACTGGGGATAGTAGGGGTATGTCTCTACGGCTACTTGCAGGTGGTAGGCGTAGCACAGACAAGCGTGACACAGACAACCACCCTGCCTAAAATCCCCACGCCAGTAATTCCCCCCAAAGTGTTTCGGATCACAGACTACGGTGCGCAAGGCGATGGCAAGACCTTAGATACAGTAGCGTTACAAAAAACGATTGCGGCCTGTAGCGAGGCCGGAGGCGGTACAGTTCTCGTGCCGCCAGGAACTTTTTTGATTGGCCCCTGCACTCTGGCCAGCAACATGAACTTGCACCTTGAAAAAGGAGCGACGCTGTTATTAAGCAATAACCCGTCAGATTATGTGCTGCGCGAGAACCGGTTTCAGGATTGTATTGCCGCCAAAGATTGCCATGACATTGCCATCACCGGTGCCGGGACAATTGATGGGCAAGGTGCCTATTGGTGGGAGCATTCTGTCAAGCCCAAGAATGCGCCAGCCAATACGCCGACTCCGCCCCATCGTCCCTTCTTAGTCGTTTTGACTCACTGCACACGAGTGCTCGTACAGGACATCTCCCTTATCAATTCCCCGATGTTCCATCTGGTGCCGCAACGCTGTCAGGATGTGCGTATTGAAGGCGTGCATATCACTGCGCCCGAAAAGGCCCCCAATACGGATGCCATTGATCCTGCTGGTTGGAACTTCTTTATCACAAAATGTGTGCTGAATGTAGGGGACGACTGCATTGCCGTCAAGCCTAGCGCACTGATGGAACCGGGCAGGCCATCTTGCGACAATTTCCTGATTACCGACTGTCAGTTCTTACATGGGCATGGCATGTCCATCGGTGGTCAAACTCCGGGTGGTCTCCGCAATATGACCGTGCGCAACTGTACGTTTGAAGGCACCGACGCTGGTATTCGCCTAAAGGCCAGTCGTGGCTCCGGCGGGTTGGTGGAAGATGTCACTTATGAGAACCTCAACATGAAGGCAGTGAAAGTGCCCATCTTAATTACCAGCTATTACAATAACAACAGCCCAACAGATCGTGCGCGCGTCAATCCGGCGCAGGATGTGGCGCAACCGGTGGACGCTAAGACTCCTATCTGGCGGCATATCCGTATCAATAACGTGACGGCAGAGGGGAGCGGGGTAGCAGGACAGATTTTTGGCTTGCCCGAAATGCCAGTCTCCGATGTGGTGCTGACCGATGTTCATATCGCCGCATCCAAGGGCATGGAAATCGTCCACGCCAAAGGCATCCAATTCGTGAACTCACAGGTTAATGCCAAAAGTGGTGCGCCTGTGGTGCTGGCGGATGCGCAAGTCACTGGAATCGCTACCGTTGGTAAGTGAAGCCAGGTCACATCTCTGAAAGACTGAGACCCGCCGCTCAAGCAGCGGGCTGAATGCAGAAGCCCCCTGAACGGGGCTAACCGAACCCGTTTAACCCGTTGATGACTTTTGAGTAGCTAAGGACTTAATCCATATTCCCTGGCAATGGCGCGAGGTTCGATTCCTTCCCCTTAGCAAAGGGGAGGTTAGTGCGGGGGTATGTCCTTTTGTTCTCAGTTCCCTCGTTTATAGGCGGGCCTGAGTCTTACGGTATCAATGGGCCAACTTTTCGCCTAAACTAACGAAATCATGGTAACCCTTGAAAAATATTCATTTGGCGTTGGTGACCGTTTTGCGCACCAGGCCAAAGCGCAGTTGCGCGCCTGTATGATGGCCGTAGAGAATGGCGCTGCTGTGGTTCCCGTCTGGAATAAATCGTTCCGCGAACACACGATGATTGGTTCTCAACCGCCAGAGGTGCGTCTGGCAGCCGATGCTGCGGTGCGCGCGTTGGGCTGGGATAGACCTTACTACGTGGATGCTGACCACATTCGTTTAGAAACAGTGGATGCTTTTATTGCGTCCAGCGATTTTTACACCATTGATGTAGCCGATGCTATTGGGCGTCCGGCTGAAGCAAACGCGTTTCAGGAGTTTGTCGCACGCCATACCGAATTAGTAGGCCAGCTATCTATTCCCGGCATTGAGCAGCCGTTTCATATTGAGCGGGCGGAAGTCGAGAGAGTTGCGGCCAAGTATCTGCGGGCCGTGCAGGAAGCAGGGCAGATTTATCGGCACATCGCTGGGGCTAAAGGAGCGGGCAACTTCATCACGGAAGTCTCGATGGATGAAACCGACAGCCCCCAAACGCCACCAGAATTACTGGTTATCCTGGCGGCACTGGCGGATGAAGGCGTTCCCTTACAAACCATCGCGCCGAAATTTACCGGACGTTTTAACAAAGGCGTGGATTATGTTGGCGATCTGGCGCAGTTTGAACGCGAATTTAATGACGACTTAGCCGTTATCGCTTATGCTGTAAAGCAGTATGACCTCCCGCAAAATTTGAAACTAAGCGTCCATTCCGGCAGTGATAAATTCTCCATCTACGCACCAATACGTCGGGCTTTGCAACGGTTCGATGCGGGTTTGCACCTTAAAACGGCGGGCACAACCTGGTTAGAAGAGGTTATTGGGCTGGCTGAGTCGGGTGGGGCCGGATTGGAGATGGCTAAGGAAATCTACGCGCACGCTTTAGAAAAACAGGAAGCTCTTTGTGCGCCGTATGCGGCGGTGATTGATATAGATGCCAACCAATTGCCTTCTGCGGCTGTGGTGAATGGTTGGACAGCCGAGCAATTTGTAGCATCTCTACGCCACGATCCAACTTGCCCTCAGTTCAACCCTCATGTGCGCCAGTTATTGCATGTGGGCTACAAGGTCGCAGCCCAGATGGGCGAACGTTACCTGACCATGCTGGAAGCGTGCGAGGACAAAGTCTCTGAGAATGTGACGACTAACCTTTACGAGCGGCACTTGAAGCCGCTTTTCGTGACAGGATAAAACAAGATGCTAAGACTACAGTTTGCTGTGCTGGTTGCCATTTTAAATATGCTCGTGTGCTGCGTACTGACTGGAACCCCGGTGGCTCAAGCGCAAAACCCACAGACTCCAGCCCCGCAAACGCATTTGCCGACGCTTTTTCTGATCGGTGATTCTACCGTGCGCAACGGGCAGGGTACAGGCGGCAATGGGCAGTGGGGCTGGGGCGAACCAATCGTGAGTTTCTTTGATCCAACTAAGATCAAAGTGCAAAACCGGGCACTGGGCGGGCGCAGTAGTCGCACTTTCATTACTGAGGGCCGCTGGGACGCTGTGCTCAAAGAGCTACAGCCTGGCGATTTTGTGTTGATGCAGTTTGGACATAACGACACCTCCCCGATTAATGATAACTCCCGCGCTCGTGGCACTCTGCGCGGCACTGGGGAAGAGACTCAGGAAATTGATAATCTGCTGACCAAAAAACACGAAGTAGTGCATACCTATGGCTGGTATCTGCGCCAGTTCATCACTGATACTAAAGCCAAAGGCGCGACTCCGATTGTGCTCTCACCTATTCCCCGCAAGAGTTGGGGTGCCGATGGCAAGATAAGGCGCAATACGGGTGATTACGGTCAATGGGCCAGAGCAGTCGCCGAGGCGCAGGGCGTGGCTTTTGTTGATCTTAACGCCATTATTGCCGATCAATATGACAAATTGGGCAAGGATAAGGTTGAGCCGCTTTTTCATGGCGATAACACGCACACCAGTGCGGAGGGGGCCGAGATTAATGCGGCTTCCGTCGTAGCTGGCCTGAAGGGACTTAGAAATTGTGCCTTGACACAATATTTTTCAGCCAAAGGTAACGCGGTGCCTGCCTACTCCGTAGTACAACCAGCGACAGCCACCGACAAAGGTAAATAAAGGCAAATTGCATGTCATTTATTCACGAAGATTTTCTGCTTCAAAACCCAATGGCGCGTCGTTTGTATCATGAGTATGCGGAGCAGCAGCCCATTCTCGATTATCACAATCACCTGCCGCCGCGCGACATCGCGCAGAATCGTCGCTTCAATAACCTGTTTGAAATCTGGCTGGAAGGCGATCATTACAAATGGCGAGCTATGCGCGCCAATGGTGTAGAGGAGCGTTTTTGTACTGGCGATGCTCCGCCCTTTGAAAAATTCATGGCATGGGCGAAAACCGTACCCCACACGCTGCGCAACCCACTCTATCACTGGACACACCTCGAACTCAAACGCTACTTCGGTATTGAGGAACTGCTCTATGAAAGCAATGCGCGGTCGGTGTGGGAAAGGGCCAATGAACAACTGGCTACGCCCGAACTCACGACCCAGGGCATCTTGAAGAAATTTAAAGTGACCGCGCTCTGCACGACTGATGACCCGGCTGACCCCTTAGATGAGCACCGTGCCATTGCGCAATCGGGTTTGCCAACGCGAGTCTATCCTGCGTTTCGCCCGGATAAGGCCCTCCTCGTCAATCAGCCAGAAACCCTCAATGCCTGGCTGGGTCGTCTTGAAACCGTAAGTGGCGTTGAGATTCGCCAGTTACCAGATTTATTTGCGGCCCTCGAACGGCGGCATAATGACTTCCACGAGATAGGCTGTCGCCTCTCCGATCACGGTATGGCGCACGCTTATGCCGATTTCCCAACGGAGGCCCAAGCCGTCGCAATCTTTGAACGTGCCCGCGCTGGTCAGAGCGCATCCCCACAGGAACACGCCCAGTTTGCCGCGTACATGATGCTGTTTTTCGGCCAACTGGATGCCCGGCGAGGCTGGACGAAGCAATTGCACTTAGGAGCCTTACGCAGCGTGAACACGCGTCGCTCTGGTGAACTGGGGCCAGACACAGGCTTTGATTCGATGGGCGACTGGCCGCAGGCCGCTGCTCTGGGGGCTTACCTGGACCGTCTGGAACAAGCCAACACCCTGCCTAAAATCGTGCTCTATAATAATAATCCGGTGGATAACTACACCTTTGCCACGATGATCGGCAACTTTCAGGATGGCACCATCCCTGGCAAAATGCAGTTTGGCTCCGGGTGGTGGTTTCTGGATACGAAGCAGGGCATTGAAGAGCAGGTGAACGCCCTCTCTAATGTGGGGCTATTGTCACGCTTTATCGGAATGCTGACCGACTCGCGCTCGTTTATGTCCTTCCCGCGCCATGAGTATTTCCGTCGTGTGCTCTGCAATATGCTGGGACGCGATATGGAAAACGGCGAATTGCCCAACGACTTAGAACTTGTGGGTTCAATGGTACGCAATATCTGCTACCAGAATGTACGCGATTATCTGGGTTTAACCGTAGCAGAGACGCCTTAATCGCTTTAATCATTTACGTGGTCTGGTTCAGGCTTTTTTTGACCTTATAGGTCAACCGGTTGTTCATAGGCTATTGCTATTAAAGAGTCATTCTACGCAGTGAGTTAGCACTACGGTGGCCCCTCACCCCCAGCCCCTCTCCCTGTGAGGGAGAGGGGCTGGGGGTGAGGGGTTAGTTCGCTGTATCAGTCTCAAGAGAGTAATGCTTAATATGAAGTTAAGATATGAGATATTAACCCTAACCATGATGCTGTTTGGTGGCCTAGCGCACGGCCAAGCTGTGGCGGCGGGAGGTAGTATTGCCAAGCCAGGTCAAGACGCCTTGCCGCAAATAAACAGCTTGGTCGTTGCTGCGGATGGCAGCGGGCAGTACAAGGCGGTGCAGGAAGCCATCAACGCTGCACCCACTGGCAGTGCCGATAAGCCAACGGTTATTCACATTAAGCCGGGCACTTATCGGGAGCAACTCTATGTGCAGCGGGAAAAACGCTTTCTGCGTTTTGTGGGCGAGGACGCGGCCCGGACGGTGCTGACCTACGACCTGTATGCCAATGTGCCTGGCCCGGACGGAAAGCCAATCGGGACATTCCGCACTCCTTCTACCTACATTGATGCGGATGACTTCACGGCAGAAAACATCACTTTCGAGAATGCGGCTGGCCCCAAAGGGCAGGCATTGGCCATCCGCATTGATGGCGACCGGATCGCGTTTCGCCACTGCCGTTTTCTGGGGTGGCAAGACACCATTCTTGACAATCGAGGCCGTCACTATTATCAGCAGTGCGACATCACCGGGTCAGTAGATTTTATTTTTGGCGGTGCGACGGCTGTCTATGACCGCTGCAACATCACCGAAATTCGGGATGTCGGAGGCCCCCAGACGGCTCCCAGTACACCGCAGGATCAGCCCTACGGTTTTATATTCCTCCATTGCCACCTCATCAAAGGCCCTGGTGTTAAAACGGGTAGTTCTACCCTGATGCGTCCGTGGCGCGACTACGGACAATCTGTGTTCATCAACTGTGTTCTGGACGACCACATCAGTGCGAAGGGATGGAGCGAGTGGGCTGGTCGGGAAAAAACTTGCCGCGCGGAAGAGTATGGCAGCAAGACTCCAGAGGGCAAAGCGATTGACCTGACGGCGCGTGCGCTGTGGGCAAGGCAGTTGACTGCCGAAGCAGCGGCTCAATACACGCTCAGCAACATCTTCAAGGACTGGAACGCTGCACAGGCTCTGGCTGCTAAGAATCAGTAACGAATCAAATTATCAGGGCTTACGCAGGAATCCGTTACACCGATGTCATTCCGAGCGAAACGCAGTGGAGTCGAGGAATCTTTAGCACCGAAGTCATGTGATGTCATCTCAAGATTCCTCGACTGCGTTGCACTCCGCTCGGAATGACACAATCTCAAACGATGAAATTATCACTTATGAAAACTCTCAGACTTTTTTTGTGGTTAGTTGCTTCTGCCACGCTGCACGCCGCCACAGCCGCCGACTCAAGCGGAGTCTTCAACGTGCGCGACTACGGGGCCATTGGTGATGGTAAGCATTTGGAAACTGCCGCGCTCAATCAGGCGGTTACTGCCTGCGCTAAGGCAGGCGGTGGCGTTGTCTATCTGCCGCCTGGAATTTATTTGACTGGCACCATCGTTATGCAGAGCCATGTCACTTTAGAAATCGCTGGTGGCGCGACCATTCTCGGCAGTGAGAATCCAAAAGACTACCTGATGGTTAATAGTGTATGGAGCGAAGGCAAGCAAATCATCGCTTCGCTCATCTATGCGGAAAATGCTGAAAATATTACCATCACCGGGCGGGGCAAGATTGATGGGCAGGGTCAGGTGTGGTGGCAGCCTATTCTGGCTGCCAAGGCTAAGGCTAAAAGTGCCGGGGCAAGTACGGCTTCGGCTGGACCTGCCAGGCTTCCCACTTCGTCCTCGGCTTCCACTGACCGTCCGCAACTCATTCGCTTAGTGCGCTGCAAGGATATCGTCATTGAGCGAATAAACCTGACCAATTCCCCGGAGTGGAATATTCATCCCCTGCTATGCGAGTTCGTGCGCGTGGATGGGGTCACCATTCAAACTCCGGTGCCGTCGCCCAATACCGATGGCATTAATCCTGAGAGTTGCCGCAACGTGCAAATCTTGAATTGTCGCATTGATACTGGTGACGATTGCGTTACGCTCAAGTCAGGGCAGGACGAACTGGGGCGGCGCATGGGCAAGCCGAGCGAAAATATCACCATTATGAACTGCGTCATGCTGCATGGGCACGGAGGTGTCACTATCGGCAGCGAGATGTCGGGTGGGGTGCGCAACGTCACCGTTACTAACTGCGTCTTCCAAGGCACAGATAACGGGATTCGCATTAAGTCTCAGCGTGGACGCGGTGGGGTGGTGGAGGGATTGGCCGTGACGAACGTGGCGATGCAGGATGTGCCACACCCATTCCTCATCACCGCCTTTTATATGGGCAACGATAGGCCGACCGATGTTTTCCCGGTGAACGAAGGCACTCCGCGTTTCCGCGACTTTCTCTTTAGCAACATTACGGCTCGTGGTGCCAAGGACGCCGGAAGTGTAATGGGCTTGCGCGAGATGCCAGTCGAGAATCTCACTTTCAATAACGTGCATATTCAGGCCGCCACCGGTTTTACCTGCACCAATGCGCAGGAGATTTCCTTTCAAGATGTCGTGATTGATACTGATAACGGGCCTGCCTTAATCCAGCGCAGTTCAAGTGGCGTAGATACGGCGCGGTTACGAACGAAAACACCACATGAAGGCATCGCGTTGGTAGCTCAAGCGCCGCCCGCCAATTAACGGCCTTGTAGAATCAGGACTAAAGCAGACCCGTCGCTAAAGCAGTGGACTGAGGGTAAAAGCCCGGTGAACCGGGCTATAGCAGTTCTTGCGTAATCGTAATGTAACTATAACCCGATACAGCCCCGCTCAGGGGGCTTCTCAATTCAGCCCGCTGCTTGAGCGGCGAGTGGTGCGTCAGCCTTAATTGGCGTTGCGACCGGAATGACAGGCTCAAGGGGAGCAACCTGAATCAAGAAAGAACCATCATGGCGCAAGTAGAAGAGACACGAGCAACAAGTGCTCTAAATATTGGATTGGAAACCGCTGGCGGAGTTGTCGGTAACTTTCGCTGGGCCATCTGCGCCCTGCTGTTCTTCTCAACGACTATCAATTACATGGATCGCCAGATCATCAGCCTGCTGAAGCCTCAACTGTCGCATGACTTGGGTTGGAACGAACATGATTACGCTAACATTGTGACGGCCTTCCAATTTGCCTATGCTTTGGGTTATCTCTTTGGGGGCCGCTTGATGGATCGGATTGGGGTCAAGCGTGGGTTGCCCCTCGCAGCGTTTTGCTGGAGCGTGGCCTGCGCCGCGCATGGCGTGGTGCGTTCCGTCATGGGGTTCAGCGTGGCTCGCTTGGGGCTTGGTATCGCTGAGGGCGGCAACTTCCCGGCAGCCATTAAAGCCGTTAGTGAATGGTTTCCCATTAAGGAGCGGGCACTGGCGACTGGCATTTTCAACACAGGCAGCAATATCGGCGCGATTATCTGCCCACTCATTGTGCCCTGGTTGGCTATCCATTTCGGCTGGCCCAGTGCCTTTTATATCACCGGTGCCCTCGGCATCTTTTGGATTTTTGCCTGGGTGCTGATTTATGAAATACCGGACAAGCATCCCCGCCTCTCGCATGGGGAACGTGCCTACATCGAAATGGGCCGGGTGCAAGCGGTTGAGCCAGCAGTGACAGTGCCCTGGCTGGACTTGCTGCGCTATCGAGCGGTCTGGGCCTACATGATCGCGGGCGTCCTGGCCGGGCCGGTCTGGTGGTTTTACCTCTTCTGGATTCCCGACTTTTTACAGAAGCGTTTCCACCTGACGCTCGCAGCCATTGGCACTCCGGTCATGGTCATCTATATGCTGTCTATCATCGGCAGTGTCAGCGGGGGATGGTTGCCCTCACAACTCATCGGCAAAGGTATGAGTGTCAATCGCGCCCGCAAAATCGCCTTGTTGATCTGCGCCCTTTGCGTGGTGCCAGTCTTTGCCGCAGCCTCAGTGCCCAGCCTGTGGGGTGCCGTCTTGCTGGTAGGGCTGGCGGCAGCCGCGCACCAGGGTTGGTCGGCGAATCTTTATACTTTCGTTTCCGATACCATGCCCCGGCAGGCCGTCAGTTCTGTGGTGGGGTTAGGCGGTTTGGTGTCGGGCATTGCGAGTATGTTTGTGGCTCAGGCCGTTGGCTTTGTGTTGGACAAGGCCGGAAATTACGTGATCCTCTTTATCTGGGCTTCGACGATGTATGTATTCTCCTGGCTGGCTATTCATCTCTTGGTGCCCCAGATAGAGCCAAGTGCTGAACCAAAGTAGAATCTATCCTACTGTTTCATAAGGGATTAAATCGGAGGATGCTCATATATCCTGCTCTAGCTTAGAGATTATTTGTCGGGATTAACCATGAATAACATCTAACGAGCGGTAGGCACGTCTTCGAGCGGGGTGCCATAGGGAATCAGTGTGGGGGCAGAACGCAAACTCTCGATTTTGCTGATGCGCCAAGAACCGTTCTCTTGTCGCATTACAAAGGGTTGAGACTCGTTGTGATCGGCATAGATGAGTTCAACGTGTATACGGACCAGGTCTGGCCCCACCTCTTCCTTTCGAGTCAAGTCTACTGCGACTCCCTTAATAGTACCGGTCAGTTGCGTGAGGTAGCGACGCAGGTAGCCTTCACCCTGCTGAGTGCGGGTGCGATTCAATTGCTCGCGCAAAGGGTTGGTGAACTGGGATAGATAACGCTCCAGGTCGCCTTTGCGGGCCGCTTCAAAGGCATTCTCCACAGGCTGGGCTAATGCCCTTTTAGATTCCTCTGCCGTTTCTGCGGCGATGGCCTGTCGGGTGGTCTCACTTGTATCTGCTCCTACCTGCTCTACGGAGCGGGAGCGCGCAAGTGTCGAATAGAGTCCGCTGGCGGCGGCGGCCAGAAGTACCACAACCATGAACTTTAGCTGCGGTGGTAGTTTACGGTTGCGGCGTTGCATTGGCTCCAGCAACCGCTGGAGGCGGGATGAGAGCATTGACACCAGTACCTCCTGACCCGTTCGTTCCGGGTGAGTCATTCGTTCCGGCACCAGGGGAATACATATTCATACTACTACTGCTCGCAGTGCCAGTGCTATTGCTGCTACTTCCCACGTTTCCTGGCAACGCTCCCGGAGGGGCACCCGCACCCGGTAGTGCAGTGGAACCTGGATTATCCGTTTTCGCCTGGTTGACACGCGGCAGTAGGTTCAGGTCAATGGGAGTGTGGCCCCCGTTGCGATCCAGCGAGATAATTTTGAGGCGTGGCATAATTTGCTCGACAGTTTCCAGGTAGAGTCGGGTGCTACTGACATCGGGCGAACGGCGATAAGCATCATAAGCCTGGACAAATCGCTCAGCATCACCACGCGCCTGGAGGAGCTTCTGGTCATGATAAGCGATGGCTTCCTCATGCAGTTTGGCTCCTTCGCCCTGGGCGGCAGGGATAGTCGCATTGGCGTAACTGTGGGCTTCCTGAATGATGCGGTCACGGTCTTCGCGGGCGCTGGCGACCTCTCGAAAAGCATCCGCAACTTTCAAGGGCGGCGTCACGGCCTGAATATTCACGCTAGTGATAATGACTCCTAACCCGTAATCATCGCTTGATTGCTGTAGCCTGCGGCGTAACTCGCCCTGCACGGCCAGCTTGCCCGTAGTCAGCAGCGTATCCACCGGACGCGGAGCCACGGAATTCGTGACGGCGGCCTCGGCTGCCTGACGCAATACATCTTCCACATTCGCTGCCGCAAACAGGTAAGAGCGAGGATCACGAATAGTGTATTGAACCAGGAGTTCAATATTGATGAGGTTCTGATCCCCCGTGAAAAACTCGCTATAGGCGGTATTGCCGGGCCGTCCCAGGGTGGCATCGGTGAACTCGAAACCCACATTAAGCCGCTTTTGCTCACGCACTTTAAGACGATCTACCCGATCAATGCCCCAGGGTAAGCCAAGGTGCAAACCCGGCGGGACATGATCCGCAATCACACCGCCGAAGCGTCGCACGACAGCTTGCTCGTCCACCCGCACCATGTAGATGCCAGTGAGCAGCCATAATCCGCAGGCTAATCCCATCATGCGTCGTGTCAACATATCAATTCATTTCGCTATCGTTCTCTTGGTCGGGTGTGCTTTGGTACGGCATAAAAGCATTGCTATTTTGGCTTCCCTGACAGGTGCCCACTGGATAATAGGCGCATCAGGTCTGAATCCGAAGAAAGCACGATGGTAGTTTTATCGTTCAAGAATTTCTTGTAGGCATCTAAAGTGCGCGTCATTTTATAAAACTGTGGATCACGGTTATAAGCATTGGCATAGATTTGCATCGCCCCGGCATCGCCCTGTCCCTTTATCTTTTCTGCTTGCTCGTAGGAGCGAGCGAGGATTTGTGTCTTGGCCCGATCCGCTTCGGCTTTAATGCGGGTCGCTTGCTCGGTGCCCTGGGCGCGATATTGGCGGGCGATGCGGTCTCGTTCGGCACGCATCCGGGCAAAGACACTTTCTTTGTTTTCTTCGGGTAGATTGATGCGACGCAAGCGCACATCTACAATCTCAATGCCATATTGACTGCGTGCAGTGGCGACACAACGGTCGGTTACATCCGCCATAATCGAGGCAATTTTGACCTGCTTTTCATTGACCGAGATCAGGTCACTCAAATCGTGATTGCCCAAAGCTATCGAGAGTTCTGAGTTCACCATATCCTGCAACCGGCTCTCGGCTCCAATCCGGTCTGCTACGGCTTGTAAAAAACGCTGGGGATTGCCCAAACGCCACATCACATAACCATCCACGACGAGGTTCTTCTTGTCCCGTGTCAACAACTCGGAGGGCACCGGATTAAAAGATTGCAGCCGGGCATCCAGACCTATGCGGCTCTGCCAGGGCCATTTGATGTGCAAGCCCGCAGTCGGCACTACCGCCACCACCTGGCCAAACTGCGTGACGATAGCAACTTCGCCTTCTCCGACCTGATAAAAGGTTGTGCCGATGAGTAGGATGACTAACAGGCCGCTGAGCCATTTCCAGTGCTGTAAGATTTTCATATTATAAACTTCTCAAAGACCTCTGATAAACCTCTGCTATTGCCCCGGTTCCAAGGGTAAGCCTTGGCCCGGCGCGGCTTCGGGAGTTATAGGTTCAGGAGTTGTGGTTTCGTGAGTTGGTAAACCGGGCAGCCCGGCCAGTTGCCCATCCGATAACCACATCTGCCGTCGTCCCCCGCCTGCCGGGTCCATGATAAATTTGTTCGGCCCCGTCAAAGCCTGTTCCACAGTTTCTAAATAGATGCGGTCGGCATTCACCTGTGGCCCCAGATGATAGCCATTGAGCATTTGCAGGAAGTGACTGGCATCTCCCATTGAGCGATGCAGACGATCAAAGGTATATCCAGTCGCTATTGATACATTCTGTGCTGCTTGGCCGTGCGCTAAGGGAATGGTCTCATTACGATAGCCTTCCGCCTGGTTCGTGACGGTGGCTTTTTCCTCTGCCGCACTGGAAACATCTCGATAGGCTGCCACTACCTCCTGGGGCGGATGGACTTCCTGCAACCGGGCTGAAAGCACAGTGAGTCCCGTTTGATAATGGTCACAGGCGGCCTGTACATCATTTTGAATATGCGCTTCGAGGGCGGCTCGCCCCGTTGTCAACAGGACTTCAAGTGGAGTATGTTCCACGGCCCGGCGCAGGCTCGTCTCGCCTGCCTCACGCAAGGTAGTTGTGGCGTCAGAGTTTTGAAAAAGGAACCGTGTCGGGTCGGATACGACATACTGCAACGTCAGGTTCGCATCCACCAGATACTCATCACCTGTCAGGAGCAACGACTCTTCAGCTACTCGCTGTACATTCCCGCTGTGGACTGTGCTCCATTCCGAGGGCGAAAGATTAGAGGATGCAGAACGGTTGAGAGAAAGCGGGGACAGCCAACTCGACGCCGTGCGAGGTGTGGTGCGAAAGCCAATTTCAGCACGGCGGACACCGGAAATATCTACCACCGTCACGCGTTCCACTGGCCAGGGCAGGCGATAGTGCAACCCTGGCCCGGCACTAGACTGCACGAGTTGCCCGAAGCGTTGAATCACTCCCACCTGTCCCATAGGGACGCAATAAATCCCGGAGCACAACCAGCAGGCTACCAGAGCCAGCACCGCTCCCCGTTGCACCCATCGCTCATGCTGCTGATAGGTTTGAGTGACAGTTGTTGGTGTTCGCCGCAGGGCTTGCACCGCAGGCGTCTCGACAAAATATCGAATTAACTCTCCGAGCCGTCCCGTGCCGGGTGATGGCTGCGGTCGGTGCGCGTCCGGTACCGGCATTTTATCGCCCGGCTGCCAGGCCACACGACCAGAGAGCAGGCGCAGCGAGTTACCAACGACCAGCAGCGAGGCAATCTGGTGCTCGACGGCGGCCAGTATGGGGGAAATGTCACGACCCCCAGCGCCAAATAAATTCGGCCATTGATTTTGCAACTGATTGCCAATCCAGGCTAACGCGCCAGTGGCACTGAGCACGACACTTAAACCGTTGAGGCCAAGAGCAAACCACAGGATGCTGCGCCGCACCGTGCGCAGGGCACGGCGGCTGATGACGATAGTTTCCGGTAGGCGGGCCAGATCATCCGTGACAAAGACGATGTCGGCTGCCTCGACAGCGATGTCCGCACCGCCATGTCCCATAGCGATACCAACATCTGCCGTAGCCAGCGAAGGCGCGTCGTTGATGCCATCGCCAACCATCGCTATGCGATAACCACTCGATTGCAGTTCACGCAGATAAGCCACTTTATCAGCGGGGAATAATCCGGCTTTAAACTCTTCGATGCCAATAGTGCGTGCGACCGCCTCTACGGTAGGAGCCGCATCGCCGGAGAGCATAACGATGCGTTCCAGGCCCAGCGACTTCAACCCGTTGACCACCAAACTGGCTTCGGGCCGGATTTTATCAGCTACGGCAATGACACCGACTGGTGTTTGCTCTTCAACGACCACAACGGTGGTTTGGCCCTTAGCTTCGAGAGCATGAATCGTCTGCTCCATCTCATTGGTTATAGCGATGTTGTGTTGGGTCAGGAGTTGAAGATTGCCGACTAACAGTTGGCGTCCCGTCTGCTGGGCTACCATGCCAAGACCGGGTTGAAACTCAGCCCGTTCCCAGAGTGCAGCCCTTGCTGTAGCGTGGTCTGTCCGCACCTTAACCGGCCCACCATTGCGTGATACCTCGGTGGCTTGCCTCGCTCCCTCGGTGTTCGGCGTATTTTTCAAGGGCCAGGTGGAGGATTTTGGCTCCATTATGGGCAAGCTATTATCCTGTTGGAGAGCGGTTGCGTCATAGGCTTTTAGAATCGCCGCTGCGATGGGATGAGAGGAGCCTTGTTCCGCAATGGCCGCCAGGCGCAAAACACTTTCGCGGGTGTGTCCATTGAGACCAATCGCCTCCGTCACTTGCGGTTGACCCTGCGTAAGCGTGCCGGTTTTATCGAAAACCACGCAGTTCACAGCGGCTATAGTTTCCAGATGGACACCCCCGCGCGTGAGAATCCCCCTTTTGGCACAGCGTCCAATAGCCGCTGCCAGGGCCGTTGGGGTCGCCAGGATAAGCGCGCAGGGGCAGGCGATAATTAGGGTCGAAGCCATGCGGGTCAGAGCGACATCCAGGGCCGCGCTTGCCACAAAATACCAGAAGGTAAAAGTGAGCAACCCCAGGCTCACGATGGTGGGGACAAAGTAACCAGCCCAGTAGTCGGCCTGACGCTCTACCGGCGCTTTATTGGCTGCGGCCTCTTCGATGAGTTGAATAACTTGCGCTAAAGTGGTGTTTGTGCCAACTGCTTCGACTTCAACTTCTAAGAGACCCAGTTGATTGATGGTGCCGGTATAAACCGCATCCCCTACATTTTTGGGGGAGGGGAGGGACTCACCGGTTAAAGCGGATTGATCTACTGCCGATTGGCCCCGCCGCACAATCCCATCTGCTGGAAGCCGCTCGCCGGGACGAATGAGAATATGGTCGCCGGGCTGGAGTTGGTCGGCGGCGATGGTGGTTTCTTGGCCCTCGCGCAGCACGGTGGCAGAAGTCGGAGCGAGTTGCAAAAGCGCAGCAATCGCCCCCTGAGTTTTACCGACGGCAAACGATTCTAGCGCCGTCCCGATGAGCATAATCAGGACGACTTCCGCCGCCGCGACATATTGACCAATAGCCAGGGCTGCAAAAGCCGCAATGGTAACAGCTAAGTCGCCGCCAATTTTGCCCCGTGCCAGGCGTGATAGGCTATCCCAGAAGATGCCATAGCCACCGACAAAGGTGATAATCAGCGCCGTGTCAAGACCAAAGATTTGCGTAAAAAGTCCGGTGGCATTGAGCAGCAGCATCCCGGCAACGAAGGAGATCAGCACCACGTCGTTCCAGGATACGCCACCCTCTTCGCCGTCTTCGTCCGGGGCGTCTACCGCTTCATCCGGGGCCACTGGCTTGTTCAGGGGGTGCGTCGTAGCGTGATTAGTATGCTCCATCGTTTAGCCGACAACAATTGACTGCTAAATTAAGGCTGTTCTGTTAAGGCTGATAGGTAATCCACATCGGCGAAGCCCAGGCCAGTTGGCCATCTTCTTGTTCGAGGCGGACATAATAGTAGCTGGTGCCCCCCGCTTTGGCTTCATTATCCATCCAGGTGGTGTCTATCTCTTGCTGATTGGGAGTGGCGGTATAAACGACCTTGTTATCTTTGACGACTATCATCCGCGCAAAACGTCCGGTGCCCACGGCATGGATTTGTAGGCGCGGCGCGGTGTTACTGGTGAACTCATCGCCCATAAGGTGCTCACCGCTACGCACTTCGAGGACGATATTATCCGTGGCGCCATAAGTATGGCGCTTTTTGGTCGCATCCATAATGGCTTCTCGCGTCGGTTGCTCGGCATAGACGACCATGTAGGAGATGTGCGTGGAGATGTGATCTGAGGAAGACTCGAAACCGAAACGATAGCCCTTAGTAAAAGCATTCCAGACAAACCCCGCCGGGCGATAGCCGCCCGGTGCATTGCCCTGCGACGGACTGCGCGGTGCGCCTTCGTATTCGTAGTTCTGGCGGTCACCCTGATAAATCTCAACCACAGGTTCCAGTTTGGGGTCGTTATCGCGCCAGTCCGTGCCCATATCGGTGGCGGAGGTGTGCGAGGCACAAATGCCATCGAAGAAGCGCAAATAGCTGTAGAGCATCTTGGTATCATTGGGACTTACCCCGTTCCCTTGAGTCCCAACCAGGCGCGGCAGGGCGCGAATGCCCCGTTGGGTAAACATGACATTGCGGTGCCCATCGGGATAGCGCACGCTGCGCTCATAGCCGAACATCGGCACGAACTGCGGCCCGACATGAAAAGCATCATCTAACTGTTGAATGAGCCACCAGGTATACTCGCGGCCATTACCATAATCGTGGTCACCTGCACAAATCCAATCCTGGGCGGCGGCATCTATGGCATAGCGATACATGTCTATCAGGGGGCCATCGCCACCGCCATCGGGGGAAATCTCCGTGTGGCGGTGGAAGTCGCCGCGTAGTAGGTGGTAGGTTTTACTGCCCACGATGGAGCGCACCGCGCGCATCCGCGCTACATTAGCGGCTTCGGCGGTGGCTGCCGTATCAGGAGCGCGTGGTGCCGGAGGGGTCTCGGCAATTAACTGAGGTGTCGCGGCTTGGGCTGTGCCAGCATTGACGGCAATGGGGGAAATGTAAATCTCGTAACGGGGATCGGTGCCAAAAGCATGGTTGCGCCCATCGGCGGAATGCACCATGTACAGTGCTCCTCCTGGCCCACTGGAGACAAAGGCCGGGCGCACATCTAACAAACCATCGGATTGCGGAGCCGGAGCCGCGGGCGTCCAGGCATTGCCATCATAAGAAGTAACAAAAGACAGCCAGGTGGTGCCGATGGGAGCCTGTAAATTAGGTGCGCCGCGACGATAGGTTAAATAAATGCGGCCTTTAGCATCTATCCATAGTCGCGGCATACTGGCCTGCATCACGGCCCCTGCGCGGGCCGCCTGCCCCAGTCGCCCTTGACCCGCCCTCGGTTGAACTGGGCCACCCGGTAGCACCGCCGCCAAATCGCCCGCTGTGTGATAGGGTTGGCCATTGACAAAACATTTGAGGTTCACAGTATGGCCGCGATAGAGCGGAATGCCCTGATTCTGCACCACAAAGCCAAAGTCCTTACCCCACAGCGGCGGGGCTTCCTCCCAGGCCAGCCAGACCCGGTTTTGCGGATCGCAGACAATGCTGGGCCGTGCCTCAAAGCGCGGTGAATCGGTTACATTAATGACATTGCCCAACTGCCCGCGTGAGTAGCTGCGCAGGCGCACATCATAATCGCCTTTGTCATAGGTATCCCAGGCAATCCAGACGGTGCCATCCCCCGCGCAAGCCAGTTGCGGCTCCCAGTCATTACGCGGACTGTTACTAACCAATGTGGGGCCAGCCCAACGCACCGCATTAGGGGCTAAAGAGGCCAGGAAAATATCGGATTGACCATTGCGAAAGCCCTGCCAGGCCAGGTAGATATTGCCCCCAGCATCGCGTGCCAGAGCAGGATTCAGATCGGGGCCAGGATCGGTGGTGAGACGATAAACTGGCGAAAGGTTGCCGTTGCTGTAGCTACGGGCGTAGAGGTCCCAGTTGCCAGCTACATTCTGCGACCAGACTGTCCACACCTTACCGGTGCTATCGGCAGCGATAGCAGGGTGTAACACATCCTGCGCCGCTTCCGTCAGGTTCGCCACTGTGGTGAAAGTCGCACCCTCGGCATCTTTGGCCAAGCGACCCAGGCGCACCTGATCGCCATTACCATGCGGGCGCAAAAAATCGAAGTTTTTAGGTTCTTCCTGTAAGCCGCGCGCATAAGGCAGAGTTGGTTCACCGTACTGGTAAGAGGTATAGGCCACCCAAACATTGCCATCGGTACTGGCAGTGGCGGCAGGAAAATCATCTTCTGTGGCGGCTCCCGTGACCTGAAACTCGGCGGGAACTAAATCAACCTGCACCGCACCAGCCAGGAACGGCGTTGCTTTGCCCCAGGCCAGGTCAGCCGTGCGAAAGCTAAAATTGCCGCGTGGCGTATTGACTTGCACCTGGGTCTGAGGGGTGGTTTTAAGGGTGGCGACAACGCCCGTCGGAGTCACCGCTCCATTTTGCTGTCCCCCGCCGCGTTGTGGGGCGCGGCGCGAACGTGCTCGCCAGGCGGCGGTTCCGGCCATTTGATCCTGCTGGCGAAAACGCCAACCCTCCACGCGCAGGAGAGTCCCGTTGTTAACGGTTAGAGAACCATCCCAATCGGTGGGAGCTTGGTCGCCCTGGCCCAGCAGGATACGCACTGCGATGGCATCGGGTGTAACATGAACTGGCCCCTGGATAACCGGAGAAGCCAGAGTCGCCGCACCGCCAGCGGCCCGGCCCCGGCCTCGACCCGCGCGGCCTCTCCGCGCCCGCTGTGTAAGGCCAACGCTGACGATCAATAAGAGGCACAAACAACAGAGGACAGCAGTTATTCCCCATCTGCGCATAGTGGCCCTCCCCGGAGCTTTCCCTACATTTTATTACGGCCATTACCCTAACACAATAGCGGCCTTTGTTGTAAACCTATTTTTACTCCGCATCAGAGGTAACGAACTTTGGAACTCAGTAGTGACCTGCCGTCCCCGTTTAGCCGGACTACGAAAAAGAGGGCACCCCGCCCGCATACTTGACGCGCCGCTAGGCGGACGTGAACGGGGATGGTCTCGCGCTCATCTCGAAAGAAAGTCTCATCTCCAGTGGACTGATAATAAAATGGTAGCGGCCCGGACGTATGAAACAGAGCGGGCAGATTCTGGCCGTAATAGGCTGACTGCTCAGCAACTGTTTTTGCTTTTTGGTTTACTGGCTTGTTTGGGCTGTATTATCGCGCTTAGACATCTAAAGCTCCAGTGAAATGTAAAAGCCAATTATCGAAAAATAGAGGTAATGGGTAAGCAGGGTGGCCTTCCTATGACAAACGAGGTGGCTTTAGTATTCCTGACGGGCGTGGTATCGGCGTCCCACACGCTACCCACTGGTGCAGGCTGTGGCATAATGGGGAGTATGAATGTGCTTATCAGCCTGGTGTTTGGCGTAGTGGGTGCAATGTTTATCGTGCCCTTTACGGTATCTCGGCTTATTGCCCTACGTGTCCAGTGGCTTAAGGTGCAGGGCATTCGGCAGCAACAGCAGCAAGCCCATAGCATCACTGTAGAAGAGTCCGACAGTGGCGGCTATCAGGTGGTGGAGTAGAGAACTATGCATTTGGCTATTACCGTGAACGGATAGCAGCCAGAGACAACGAGATAGCCCAACACAGCGTCACGGTGGAAGTGGATTAGCGGGGCGCGGCGGCAATTGGCGACAGAAGACCTTCGCATCAGCCAAGCAGAGGGAAAGGAGTAGTGGGTGCAGGAACAACTGATCCGGTTGTGCAACGCAGCCTGTGGCTCCGCGCCGTTCCTGGATCATCTGATGATGATCCTCGACGAGGGGCGGCTATTCTTCCTATTCTTGACCATGGTTACTATAGGCCCGCTGATGCGATGCCGCGACTCCACCGAGCGACGGGACTGGTTGGCGGACATGCTAGTTGCGCTGTTGGCCCTCGTTGTTAGCGCGGTGGTGGGGCGGGTGGTGGCTGCGGTGCTCCCCGTGGAGGCGCGGCCCCTGACGGTGCTGACCGGGCTGCACACCCCGTTCGGCCTAAGCCCCGATCATATGCTGGAGGGGCGTGCCGTCACCTCGCTGCCGAGCAGCCATACCGTGCTGGGCGGAGCAGCGGGGTTCGGTCTCATCTGGCTGCGACGGCGCTGGGGGATGTTTCTGCTGCTAGGCGGACTGGTGCTGATGGTGCCGCCGGTTTTGTATTTCGGCCTCCACTGGCCCAGTGACGTGGCGCTCGGCGTGCTGATCTGCGCCGTTGTAGGCTGGCTGGCAAGTTGGGGACGGCGGCTCTGCGTGCGCCCGGCCAACTGGCTGGGAACTGCGCTGGAACGTCATCCCATCCCCTGTTATGGAGTAATCATCGCGCTGGCGGCGCTGATCGTCTGGCGGGGGGGGCCGCATACAGGCACTATCAGGGCGGCCACGGCTGTCCTGCGCCGCCTGCTGCACGGCGCATAGCCAATGGATGCGGACACGGGTGGTTTAGGTCAATGCCTCCAATTGATAACACGCTTAGCATAGCCCTTGTTGAATAGCTATTGTTGAACAGCGAGTTTGCAGTATAGTCAGCGGGCAAGTGGTTTACCTGAGCAAATTCTAAGTTTGCCATGCAACACAGAAGCGACTGTTACCCTTCAGGAAGGCTGTGGCATAATAGCGGGTATGGAGTATAGTGGTCTTGTGATGGTTTGTGTGGTGGTCTGTGCGCAGACTGTCTATGTGGTTCACAGGCGGGTGCAGCGGGCCATTCAGCGATGCCAACGTTACCACCAAGCCCACAATGTAGATATAGAAGAATCCGACAGTGGCGGCTATCAGGTGGTGGAGTAGAGAACTATGGAGGTTATTGTTTTTTTCGGCTGCCTGGTGTTGGGATTCTCACTAATCTGTGGGCTTATTTACATGGCTGAGTTGGTTCTGATCTATATCACCAAACGGTGCGATGAGGCCATGCAAGGGCGTGCTGCTAAGGCTCAAGACATAGCCCAACACAGTGTCACGGTGGAAGTGGATTAGCGGGGCATAATATACTGTGGGGTGGCTACGCTATACTTCATAAGGGCAAAGGAAACAATGGGTATAGATGCTGAAGCAGAGAAGCAGAGAGTGGCAAAAGGTGGACATGGCGCATCCGCTGGTGCTTAGGCTTTGCCCTGCTTTATGCCTTGTTCTGGGACTGCGACGGTAAATGGCTTCGGTTCCTCATCAAAGTTGGTGAGGTTTTGCTCTTCACCGTCCTCGGCTGCTTATTACATTGGGGCTTGGACTCGTTGGCAGACCAGTGGTAGCGCCGTCACAAAAACCGCCTGGCCTAACAAGACGCCGCTTACCCCTCTCTAACCCACTCCCTTAACCCCGTCTGACAGCACCCTTCCATAATTTCATACTCTTAGCCCCCTACCCCTTCAAAACTTTTTCAGAAAATTTCAGGGCAGCCACTTTCGACAGAAACCCCACCAGGCCAGTGTCGCGGTGTTGCCGTCCTGAGTCCTGAGCGTGCGCTGTGACGAATTATGACCTAACAGACTCTACTGCAACACCCATTGCTGGCAACCCCAACTCTGCTAGAAGCATCCCAGCTAAAAGCATCTCGGCGGCCACTTTGCAGTGGTAAGCTAAGGTTATGCTTCACAACGTTTCAGACATCTTGCCAATCCTCTCTGACATCGCCAAGTGCCTGCTGCCTGGGTGCCTTTTAGTGTTAGTGGGCATCATCTATAACACCCTCCAGTACCGCTTGGCACAGCGGCACCACGCACAGCAGGCCATCGCGCTCCATAGCGTGACCGTAGAAGTAGATTAGAACGTGGCGCGTCAGTGTGGGGTGTGAGCTGGTTTACGGCTAAAGGCTTCTTCCCAGGTGGGGTAAGGTCCGTGTATCTCCCAGAGGGGACTAAGGGAAGCTCGAAGCGTAATAAAAATGAGCATCCAGTGGCCTGGTGTCTTGATCCGAATTCAATAGAACATAGTTGGCCGGAGTCTACCAAGGCCACTGGCTCTATCATGTCAAGATTATATCAAAAGCCATTCCTGCCCTTATACGCCACGATAACCAATCCCTATAGTGCGATTTCTTACTGCGTGAGGCTTGACCGTATGTTATATTGCCAATTGTCATAACATGAAGTTCTTTTAAACATATTTCTCAAGTGACTTTCCTATGAATTTTAAACATCTTTCATGCGCACTGTGTCTAACCAGCACGGTGTCTGTTTTACTGCCGCCCAGTAGTACAGCCAAACCGAAGCCGCGCAAATCTTCGTCTCCCATTTATCGCACCATCGTTCCGACTTCGGAAAAAGTAAGTCAGACTTGGAAATATACTTTCGCCGCGCCGCCTGCTGCATGGCACCAAAAAGATTTCAATGACTCAAAATGGCACACCGGTCAGGGTGGGTTTGGAACCCACATCACACCTCACATCGGCAGACTGGGAACGGTGTGGAAAACATCCGACATCTGGCTCCGGCGCACCTTTAATCCCGGCACCATCACCGCTGTTCCAATCAATGTGCGCGACTACCACGATGAAGCTGTCGAAATCTACATCAACGGTACCTTGGTTTACTCGGCCAAAGGCTACATTGTCGGCTACGAAAGAAAACCCCTGGCTGCCGGAGCGCATCGAGCCATCATGTCCAATGCGAAGAATGTCATGGCTGTGCATTGCCATCAAACCACAGGTGGACAGTATATTGATGTCGGCTTGGAGCAAGTTATTGCGCCCCGATAAACAGACAGAACCCATACCCGGAGCTTAATCGCTCCATTCAGTCGGCAAGTTCAGGCACCGGAATATCGGTAAAAACGCTTGAGTCTGGAGTGTCTGAAATGGTAAAGGTAGTGCTGGCTTTCTCGTTTTTCCTCTAAATGAAGCTATTTAGAGGGTTGTTGAGAGCATAATAAATCCGCTGGGGCCTTGCAGCACTAAGCGTGCAGTTAAAAGTTTAATGGGCGATAGAGGATTTGAACCTCTGACCCCTACCGTGTCAAGGTAGTGCTCTCCCCCTGAGCTAATCGCCCTGTTATTGCTGTTGCGACCTTGAATATCTTACTGCTTTTTGCCTATGGCTGCAAGTGCAGCCAGTTCCATTGCCCCGATTTTATAAGGTGGGAGCGGCGCAGGAATCGGAGTAGGATTCCCCTGGTTTTATGCGCTTTAAGCTACACTCATACCCTAATGGATGCTGAAGCCATATCTAAAGAGAATGTAGCTCTGAGAACCGTCACGGCCACCCGCTATGTTACTCCGCTGCGTGAGGGCGGGTCACTGCCAGCGATTGTGGAAGCGGATGATGATGGCATTTATGTGCTGAAGTTCAGAGGAGCCGGGCAAGGCCCTAAAGCCCTCATCGCTGAATTGGTAGTAGGGCAAATCGCTCGTGTTCTGGGTTTGCGCGTGCCGGAGCTTGTCTTCATTGAATTAGACCCAGTCTTAGGGAGCAATGAACCCGATTCGGAAATCCGTGCCCTGATTAAAGCCAGCGCTGGACTGAATCTGGCGCTTGATTATCTACCCGGAGCCATTACCTTCGACCCGCTCGTGCCGCGCCCGGTGGCGCAAGAGCCGGGCTTGGCGTCGGCTATTGTGTGGCTTGATGCCTACACGACCAATGTAGATCGCTCGGCGCGTAACACGAATATGCTCGTCTGGCACCAGCGGTTGTGGCTGATAGATCACGGGGCGGCGCTCTATTTTCATCACAGTTGGGATGCCTACATGGAGCGTAGCCAAAGCCCTTTCCCACAGATTAAAGACCACGTTTTGCTGCCCTGGGCCGATGCGCTGCTTGAAGTTGATGCGGCCCTGGCGCAACGGCTGACACCTGAAATTATCACCTATATCATTGAACTAATTCCAGATGGCTGGCTTACCGATGCCCCGCAGTTTGCCAGCCTACAAGAACATCGCGCCGCCTATGTTACCTATCTATTAAAGCGTTTGGAACTGCCCCGAAGCTTTGTGGAGGAGGCCCATCATGCCCGACAAATGCACGTTTGACTATGCCATTATCCGTGTAGTGCCACTAGTTGAGCGTGCAGAGTTTCTCAACGCCGGGGTTATTCTGTTCTGCCCAACCCAGAGCTTCCTCCGCGCTTGCATCGAACTTGACCAGCAACGACTGATGACCTTATCCCCCACCATAGATGTCCCTCTGGTTGAAGCCCACTTGCAGACCATCCCGCTGATCTGCGCGGGAGGTGCCGCTGCGGGAGTGATCGGCCAGTTGCCCCAACGCTCGCGTTTCCACTGGTTGGTCGCGCCGCGCAGCACCATTATTCAAACTTCACCGGTGCATTGTGGCGTGGGGAGCAACCTGGAAAAAGCTCTGGAAGAACTCATAAAAAAAATGGTGCGTCCGCCACTCTCCTTGCGTGTGCCAACCATAGCCTCTGCGAGTATTGAATAAGGTAGTGTCCGGGGCCGCTGCCGGATTAAAACAATTCTGAGAGAATTCTCAGAAACCGCTCTATACAACATATCCGCAATTATGATAAGTTAAAGCACTACTTGTACTAATGAATATTGAGGATTATTCCCCATGAGCGAAGAAAATTTAGGCCAGCCGCAACCCTCGACACCCGCATCTGAACTCAGCAAGCCCCATGCTAATAATACGAGCGATATGCAATTTAACCAGCCCGTTTCGACAGTTTCACGCCTCAAGAAGTTAGAAGAACGGGTCGAGGCTCTGGAGGAACGGGTGGAAGATTTATCAGAAGAGCAGGAGTCTAAACTTGCTGGCTAATGTAGGCAACCGTAAGGAGAAGCCATGAAGCAAGTCTGTCGTTTGATGTTCTACCTGTGTCTGGTGGCAATTGTGACAAGCTGCGCCAATAATAGTGGTTCCACAGGCAGTAGCTCTAATCCTGGCGTTGCTAAGACAGATGTTGATTTTGCCAAGGATGCTTTTACCCGTCTGGCCAATGGGGATACCGCTGCTGAGAACCTCATAGATTGGGAAACTTTCACGTCTTTAGGGGTCAACGTTGGTGCCCAGTATAATGCCCTGCCTAATGAAGCGGCGAAAGGTGGTTTCCGCACGGGTTTTATCACTTCATTCTCAAAGTCCTTCCAAGCGACTGGGGCTAGGGCGGAGAGTTTGACGAACTGGCGGATTCAAAGCCAGGAGGCAGCCAAGACAGTGGTCGCTGCTGATACTCCTAAAAATGCGGTGCTCTTGCTGACTGTTGCCAAGCGGGATGGTCAACAGAAAATTACGGCGCTGGAAACTAGCACTAAATAAACGCCAGAGGCTTAATAAGTGGAAGATGCCGCTGGGACTATTATTTCATCGCGTCGTGCAGTTCGCTAAGCAGGGTTAAGATGAACTGCATCTTGACCTTCTCGCCCTCATGGTCGAAAGCGACTGCCATGTTGCTCAAAACACGGGCGATCATCGTTACTGCTGGTGTAGGGGAGGCCATTTCAGCGGGAATTGCTTTATAAAGGGCCTCGACTTCGGATTTAGAGAGCATACGGCCTGCATTGAAGCAATCGAAAATAATGTCCTCTGCGCCCTGCCGAGCGCGGGCCAGAAAATGGCCGGGGAAGTTGCAGCCATAGATTTCCAGGCCCAGGCGTTTGCCGACTAACATAAAAACGCTCGCTAAACTAATCGGCAAGCCGTGCCGAGATTCGATCACTGAAACGAGATTGCTATTGCCCGGCTCATAATAGTGGTTCGGTTCGACTCCGCGAAAGCCCTTTTGGTGAAACAAGAACACGCTGAGAGCTTCACTGTCCGGCAAATGACCGGATTCCCAGAACTCCTGCGCCAGTTCATCCAACAAATCGGCAAGCTGTGCTGGATAATCATGCCCTAAGTGCCATTCGGCCAGCAGGCTAAAAGCGGCCTCTAACTTTTCGTATTCATCGCCCAGCCGCATCCAGTAGAGCCAGGGATTGCCCTTGGCAGCGACGGCTTCAGGTGCTTCAGAAGGTAAAATGGCTTCTAACAAAGCCATTTGCTCGTCGGTGAGCGGCACTCCCAGTTCACGGATTTCACTCCGCACTCCCGGCCCCAAGCGGCGTAGAGCCTTGGCTACTTTATCGCGCACCTGTGGTGAGTCGTCATCCAAGAGTCGTAGTAAAAATGGCAGTTGGCTGGCATCAAGCGTTGTCATGAGATGAGTTTAATAGCTTGGTGACAGGAGGGGAGGAAGAAGTTCCTCCACATGAACGGCTTAGTGCTGAATCGGTTCGCCTTCTGTTGTCACCGGACGTGCTGCGTCTTGAGTCCACTCCCGATACCCGCCACTCATCGAGAAAACATTGGTGTAACCCATTTCACGCAGGGCATCAGCGGCCAGGGCTGAACGGTTGCCGCCACGACAATAGAGGATAATCTCCGTTTCTGTGTCCGGCACTTCGTCCGCGATGTGATATTCGAGGACGCCGCGCCCAATGCCCCGCGCTCCAGGCAGATGACCAGCGCGAAACTCGTCGTTCTCCCGTACATCAATTAATACCCAACCGGCGGCGCGGTTGTTTAGCTTTTGAGCGACTTCCTGAGGAGTTATCTCGCGGATGCGGCTTTTGGCCTCGTTCGCTAAATCAGTAAAGTTTTTCTTTAGTGCCATAATTTTCTTTAGTGCCATAATAAATAGATTTTAACCACCGATGAACACGGATGGACACAGATGATGCTGGATGATAGATACTCGATCCGCCATCCTCGATCTTCTATCCTCGTTTATCCGTGTCTATTGGTGGTTAAGTTTTTAGATTCAATTAAGCATGTAGTAGGGCAGCAGGGCAAAAGGGGCGATGGTAGCTGCAAACGTTTCCCCGTTGGGGCGAACCATGCCATAACTGCCGCGCATGATGCCGTATTCCGTGCGTAAGGGGCACCAACTGGTATAGGTGAACGATTGACCTGGCTCAATGACTGGCGTTTGGCCTACAACGCCCTCGCCTTGCACTTCCTCAACCTGACTATGTCCATCCTTGATTATCCAGTGCCGGGTCAGCAGTTGTGCGGCTTTGTGTCCTTCGTTCTCAATAGTAATCTGATACGCAAAGAACCATTTATGATTTTCCGGTTCTGACTCTTCTGTTAAATACTGCGTCTTCACGCTGACCTTAATGCCTTCTGTCACGCAAACCGACACCCTGACCTCCTGCCACTGTTGAACTTATCCTGATTATTTAGACCCGCGGCTTGCATAAAGTTCTACCACTGATAGCTACAGACTGCTACCTACGGCATGGCTAGGAGCCAGCAGGTAATCTATCAGCTAATAAGGATTGCCATAAGGGGGTTGACTGGCGGGCAAGTCCATCCGCTGGCGGACACGAGCATGAACATCAGGATTGCGGAAGAGAGAAATGAGCAGGACACCCGTTAGCACGCCGCCAATGTGCGCAAAGTAGGCCACGCCACCGCCACTGGTCTGTTCGGTGCGAGCGATAGAGCCAACGCCACTCACTATCTGGGTGATGATCCAAAACCCGATTACGATGAAAGCGGGTAAATCCACCAGGAAATAGCCCAGCAGAACCCGGACGCGACGGGTGGGATACATCACGATATAACCCCCTAAGACGCCAGCTATCGCACCGGAAGCTCCCAGCGAAGGCATCAGAGTGTCCTGATGAAACATGAGCGTCGCCCCAATATGGGCAAAAGTCGCCCCCAGGCCACAGAGCAGGTAGAAAGCTAAAAATTTGGCGTGGCCCAGAGCGTCCTCGACATTATCACCGAAAATCCACATGTACAGCATATTGCCCAGCAGGTGCATCCAACTGCCGTGCATAAACATAGCCGTCAGAATCGTTAGGTAAATCGGCATCGGGCCGGGAGCCTCTGGAATGACATTATGACTTCCAAAGCCTGTCTGAATGGGAGTCACAATATCTCTGCCGCTGATGATCTCGTAAGGAATGACCGAATAACCATAAGTGAACTGGTCGTTGGCCCCGGCTCCTTGCAGAAAAATGAAAACGCCTATATTAATGGCGATTAAAAAGTAGGTGACGTAGGGCGTCGAGAGCCTGTCTTCGTTTTCATCTCCTAACGGCATGAGTCCAGTAAGCATAAGAAATCCTTTTACTATGCAGGGCCGCTGTTAGCAAATCTTGCTCCATTTATAGGATTAGATTTAGCCACAGAAGCACACAGAAGGACACGGAAGATGAGGTATTTGTTCAACACTTAGCGGGCTACATTACAAGGGGTTAACCTTTACCGCTCGCGGCGTAGGCACTTTTTCTCATAAGTTATTTTTTGAGGACTACAACCAACTGAGAAATAAAGAAAACAAGCAAGACAATGAAGACACTCCATTCTCCATATAGGTAATGTGCCCATATTTGCCACACGGCTAAGAGAATCATGCAGCACAACCAACGTGCTAGTTGCGTTAGGTATTTCACCCGGTCTTGGCGATGTTGCCTAAGTATTTCGGATTCATCTTTATCCATGATTTCACCATCCAAAGAAATGATGGCACGCCTCAAAACTGGGCGCTAATACACGGACGACTCTCTATACCTCTAAGCTATTTCTTCTTCTACCAGCACGTGGCTGCCATCTTCCGCTACTTCAATCACGGTATAAGATGATAACTCGCGTTCGCACCATAGATGCCACTTCTCAGCTATAAGTATATAGAGAACGCAGACCAAGATGCCCCAACTGATGATGCCACCCATAAAGCAACGTCACAAGTACGAACCGACCGCTACAGCACAAAATCCCAGTAAGTTCAGCCGCACCCCTCTAATCCACTTCCACCGTGCTGCTGTGTTGTTCTATGTGCTTGAGTCTTTCAACCTGTCTACGCTGCCACCACTCCCTACAATCACGGCAAAAGGCATAAGTCGCAACCGCCACATAGAAACCGATAAGGATGCCTGCCGGGGTAAACAGTTCTGATAGGGCATCTATGGCATCCATAACTCTACTCTACTATCTGATAGCCGCCACTGTCGGATTCTTCTATGGTGTTGCTGTGCTTGTTGACTGATTGTTGTCGTTCCTGTTTACAAGCTTTTAGAAAAACATAAACGAGACGCAGCACACCACCTATTATCACTAGCCCCTGAACAATGTCGAACCAGGGGATTAGCGGGTGTGATGCAAAGACGTTCATACCCCCTATTATGCCACAGCCTGAGCTGCTCTACAGGTCAGGCAACACCTTGGCAATCAGGGTACTGTTGAACCTGTATGTAATTATGGAAGGGTGCTGTCAGACGGGGCTAAGGGAGCGGGTGAGAGAGCCGCTTTTATCTACTTTTTGAAGATCGCACCTTTTCAACATCAGCCAAGATCAGCGGTGAAACAGACTCGCCTGAGCATTGAAGTTCCGCAATCATCCTTTTGAACTCGTGTTGAGGTTGCGGATCGTGACCGTGAAAAATTCCAGGAAACGCTCCGGGGCGAGGTGGCGATTTGTGGGCACTCATTTTGCGTCCTTGGCGTCCTAATGTTATAGCCTCCCCAAGTGGGCTAAGCCTTCTTTAAGGAGATTAAGATGGTGCGTCAACTCAAGGTTATTGTCGCTGTCGCCGTAGCTACTGTTTTGCTCGGCATTGGGTTCATGTTCATAATGTTAAACCTGCGTTGAACTCGCTTGAATATCCTCTTCTAAAATCTAATGATGCAACTGGGGTTAAGGGAGAGTTATGGTTGAACTTATCTGCTGTCTCGGCAGTACAAGAAATTCCCCCTATCTGGGTATGTCCCCGCTTCAATCCACTTCCACCGTGACGCTGTGTTCGGTTATGTTGCGTTGCCTTGCAACGCGTTTCCTGCCTCGACTCTGGTGCAGGGCAACGACGCCAGCGGCCACGAGCCACAATAGCGCGAAGCCCCAAGCCACAATATCCATAGCTCTTTAGTCCACCACCTGATAGCCGCCACTGTCGGATTCTTCTACTGTGATGCTGTGCTGGTCTATCTCTCTGGCTTTAGCAGCCCGCTTTTGCATCGCCCAGTTGTCAAGCCATTTGGTGCCATAGTAGAAGTCACCTATAACGTTGATAAGTCCTACTGCAAACGGCACCACACACAAAACAGCCATAAGGCCAATCACCACGCTCGCTATCCATTCCATACCCGCTATTATGCCACAGCCTGCACCAGTGGCGGCGGGCAAAGCTTAGGAACCTGTTTGGAGATAGGCGGGGAAGCTGTGAAAGCGCGTAGAATTGGCTTGTAGTGGAAATGAGGGGGTAATAGAAAGGGATAGTTACTTAATTGAAACTGGCCCTTTTATCTTGGTCTCCCATTGCTTTAAGGAGCTTATTCACCAGACTTTGGTTTATCCTCACCGCTTAGGTCGCGCTTTGAGGGTGACGAAGAAGTCGGTGTCCCGTTGGATATTGGCGGGGCTTTTCTTTGAGGTGATGAGTATTGTGGAGGACTTTAACCGCAGGTTCTTGCCATAGGCACAGTGGGAGCGCAGCGAGCAGTCGCCGCAGCGGGAGCCACCGTTGCCCTGGGCGCGGCAGATGGCTCGGCCATGCGCGATTAGGTTGACGTGTAAATCGAGTTTGCAGTCATCCGGCACCGCTTGCTCTAAAACTGCGTGTGCTGCTTCTGCCGAAGCTTGAGGCCGCACCCAGCCTAGCCGCTTCGTGAGTCGCTTAAAACGTGTTTACGGATTCTCTGAGAGCTTGATAATTTAGGAGATTAGGAGCCTAAGCCATCCATCAACAGATTAACAGGCACAATAAAGGGCAGTGTGAGATAGTTTCACTCTACAGACTTAGCAGCCGCGAGTGCTATCTTGGCGTGTTTCATGGGTAAAAAGAGATGGAGGGCATCATCTCTAAGAGGTGAGAAGCCGTTGTGCATATAGAAATCTGCCGCAACTTGATCTTTGGCAAAAACATCAATCACATAGGCGGCCAGTCGCTCCGAAGCGTCAACAATGACCTCAAGAGCAAAGAACAAGAGTGTTCCGCCAAGTCCTTTGCACTGCCACTTATCATCTATGGCGAAGCGTCCAATGTGAGCCGTGGGGAGATCATAACGCGGTAGCCCCTTACCTTCATTGGGTAACACTTTGGGCGATATGGAACCGTTGGATAAAGAGCAAAAGCCGATTACGTCATTGGATTCAGGTAGAGTAACAACGTAGGTGCGAGAGAGTCCCAGATTGGCGTTTTGAAGAGCGTGCTTATTAAGAAAGTCCGCTAAAACAGGATGCCTTGAGCAAGTGAAAGCGCCTCGATGATGGGTCTCTTCGAGGCGCTGAATCAGTATCTTAGTTCCGTCTTTGAGAATTTTTTCACTTGCTCGGAGTAGCATAGCGCATCGCGGCCCGTGCCAGGGCAGGGTTAATCTCGTTAGATTCGGCAACCTGGATGATATGTTGCCAGTCGCGTGCGGATACTTCAACATGGCAATGCTCTTCGCCAATGAAAGTCGCCTGCTCTGTGCGTGAATCTAAATTGTTATGATTTTTATTCTTCATATCGCCCCTCCTATCGAGCATTAACGCCGATGCGTTGAGTTATGTTTACACCACTTGATTATGCTTTACAAGTGTTTATAACACTTTAATACACTTTATAGCACTTTAATACAACGTGCAAGACCCTTGCCAGGTTCATTTTAAGTTTTGAAACCTGAATAGCTTTACCCCACCATAGGGAGGCCCCTTACATAGTAAGGGGCCTCCCTATGGCATCCTCTTGGCGGAAAGTGGCGGTTCCGCTATCAGCCGCTTGGATGTCCATTTGAAAGCCTGATTTTCTGCGACATTTTGCGACATTTCAGGGGTTCTCACTGCGCACAAACGTTTAGTGGGTAGGTCTGTTTTTGCGGCAACAAACGGCAACAAGTGGCAATAGATGACACCCTTTCTACTCCCAGAAATTCCCAGTTTTTCCCGACTTTTGCGCTGTGATCTTCTCAATTTGGACTGACATTTAGCGACAGTTTGTGACACTTTTCACTGCCATTTTCTGCCAAATAGTGCCACTTGAACATTCTCCCCAATCTTGTAAAGTTCGCTCTGGCGCGGCGATATTCGGCAAATCGCGGCAAATGCGACCGGCTGCATACCAAGCTTCAAAAGTATCACAGGGCGTTTTTGCACTTGCATTTCTACAGCTAATTCTCTTTTTGCGCCTGCATTTGTGACGCTAACCTGTGGCTGTGGCATTTTTACAAGTCCTTCAGTTTGGCTGCATTTGTGCCAAATTTACCCCTGGGGATTTTAGTGTTAGCATTTCTAACATTAGTCATTGACCTGCATTTGTGGTCAAAGCGTTGTTAGACCTGTTTAAGCTTTGCCCGTCTTCGGTTGCTCTCTCGGATGCGTTCCCGGCCAGCTTCCGAACGCGGCCCGGTGGATAGCCCGCCGTGCATCCGGCAACGCCGCCGATCTTCTACTACTCGCGCTCGACAGCTATGGCCGTCCCTGCACCGTGCGCCACAGAAGGGACGCTCTGACTTTAGCAGCTTAGGTAACTTAGGTGGGGGTATAGGCTTAACGAAGTTCCACCAGCGCCGCTCTCTGACAATCACCCCATCAAACTTCACCACTTCAGTAACCCACTCAACCTCACGATTGAGCCGTTTTGCTTCAGTTTCTACACACTTTTTGAGCTTATCCCCTGGCCACGGTGGGGTATTGGCGGCATTATCTGTAGCATTATTCATGTTCATTCACCTATTTTTGCGGTTTCAAATTCCAGACCCCATAACGCGGAAAATGAAGCGGCTGAAAAGCCTGTTTTGACCCGAAAAATTACGGAAACTAAAGGGCCATATAGGTCAAAAACTAAAAAAACTCATTTCCCCCACACGCTCAACTGTGTCAGAAATGTCAGGAAACTGGGTTCATGTGGCTGCGGAAACTGCGAAATTTAACCCTTAAAGTTAGGTGGTAAAACTGGCAAAACTCCCTCATCAGAAGGTAGCCAAAGTGCGCTCTGGAACTGCAACATCCTGCAACATCCTGCAACTTTTGAAGTTCATTTGGCACTGCGAGATTTTGCGAGAATTTGCGAAAACGCGGCGATATTCGGCAAATTCCGGCAAATACGCCCTGCTGCATAATACCAGGCTTCAGAGAGGCATAGAGGAAGATGGTCTTAAGCTCTTGAGACACGAAAATCCTAAGTTTCTCACTTGAAACGTTTCAAGTGAGAAACGCTCCATAGAGCCATTATTTAAGAGAGTAGTGCAAGACTCACTTTTGTTTTTTATACTGACTATTATCTTACCCGCCAAAGATAAGGCTTAAAGTTATACAGCCGATGCCCACACTTAGCAGCTATTAATGTAACCTAAGAGCCTGCCCATAGATATTTTGCAGAATTGATAGCTTTAAGGCTTAAAGGTTCATACTGCTACACCTTTAACCTACCCTTGCAAACTTTGCGTTTCCTGCCCTTTTAAGCCACGATCTGCATTCAAGCCCACTCGTGCGCCGCCGCTATTATCGCGTGATGAAGGTGGCATAGCGCGCAACTGAGAGCAACATAAAAGGGTGCTGGTGGTTGGTTAATGTGCAGGTAAATAATGCACCGCCTCTTCATAGAGGCGCACCGCTAAAATAGCTTGTCAGGGTAATTCTCACTTGAAACGTTGCAAGTGAGGCTAACTTAAAATTGAGGTAAAAGTATCGCATTGATGTATTACAATAACTGGTTTCTCACTTGAAACGTTGCAAGTGAGAATAGCTAAATTCCCCCCACAGCTATAAAATAGCGGGTATGAGTGAACTAAAAGGCTACGCTGAATTTAATCTCATAACTGCTACAATTGTGGGTTTTGTTGTCGGAGCAATAGCCGGTGCTATTGCCGGGGGACTAACTGACTGGTTAAACGGGGCAATACGCGGCGGAATATGTATGGCCGTTGTTGCTTTGTTAGTAGCAATAGCTAACAATCACCGCTCAATACCGTGCCCGAAATCTGAACTTGAGACCCGCCCTACCGAAACACCGCCGCCCACTTCTTACCCGTCGTCTCATCGCTGGAAAGAGTAGTTATCTCAGAATGTCATCTAACATATCCTCAGCAACATAGTCACTAAACCGTGCCTTAGTGCGCAGATCGCCGCCGCTACTCCGTTGCCGTCTCTCCAGGCTATCCGCCGCCCGTTTCGTGTTATGTGCAATGTCATGCAATAATGCATTGTCAAAATTGCGCTCTCTTTCTGCGATACTGCCTAAGCTTCTCTCCTTGGCATCTACTGTGTTATAAGCCGCTTTAATGTAGTCCAAGAAAGGATTCTGCCCCTGCTTATAAGCAGGTGTTGGCATCCCCAAGTAATCTAAGATGGGGTTAGATGGGTGCTGTGAAGGCCCCAAGTGAAAGAGCAAAGCGCGACGTTGATCGGATGACATGTGCGAGAGTTTTGATTGATACTCAGCAGTTTGCGCTTGTGCTATATCCCAGGGCTGCATATCATGGCGGAATTTCATCCAGGCAGCACCATAGCCTAAACCAACGGTAAGGGCAGGAATTGCAACCAGGGGATTTGTAAGCAGTGGTGCAACTGTGCGCAACCCGGTGCCTATCCTGAGTCCAAGCCCATAGCCACCGGCACCACCTGTTAGCAGGTTGCCAACGCCGCGTAGGGCAGCCCCGCCTAACTGACGCGCTACCCATGCTCCTACTGCCAACTTTCCAACGCCCTTCAAAATGTCTAATGAGCCGCCGCCCATATCTGCATTTACGGTTGTATCTGGCGTGTCACCACCGCCGCCCAGTCTGCGCACCCAATCAACGGCATGGCCGACAGTGGTAGCGGTGTGAACTGCTCCCTTCACTGTAGACGCAACATTTTTAGCATCCTCTTTAAGCGTCTTAAATAAAACTGGCGTTGCCTCTGCAACAATGGCTAAGAAGTGCAGCACAGACTTAGCGGCCTCTGCCATCACAAAAGGGAAGTCGGCATACATGAATTTTGCGAAACGTTCCAGGTAATCGAAGCCAGTCGTAACCCCCGTTTTGAGCATTTCTGCGATTTGCGACGAATGCTCTTTAAGCAAGCCAATCGTAAATTCTAAGGCATGGTTGATGTAGGGCAAAGCGTCAGCCGCCAAACGCGTTTTTAATAGCTCTGCGAACTCGCCTAATAGGTTCAAGGTGCCTTGCAATGCTTGGCCCGCCGCCGCTATTTCATCAGGTCTAAGATTGAAGGCACTTTGCAGGGCTTGTGAGGTGGTTTGCTGGCGATTAAACAGCGCGTCTGGCATCATGGCTGCGCCGATATAGTTTTCTTTGCCTACCACCCCTGCCATGTTCTGCGCCATGAGCAGATTAACACCACCGCCCGCACTACGTTGGCGATACCACTGCCGGAAAGCGGCTATATCTTCTGCTGAGTTATCACCACTACCACCGTAGATACTACGGGACATCATGCCTTGCAGATAGCTATTTTGATGCGGTATTTTGTCAGCAGGAATACCAAAGGCCATGCCTTCAACTATGGCATTCTGTGAGGTTGCCAATGATAAACCCGATTGTTGAGAAAGGTCTAAAGCTGATTTAGCTTGACGGAGCAGTGAGGTAAAATCATCTTTCAGGATGTCTATGGCCGACCTTAGCCCCTCTGCCACCACGCCGCCAACTTCCCCCGCAAACTTGCCTATAGTGCCCAGAATGCCGCCAAATAGGTCTGTAACGGCTCCCAGTGCCTTAGACACCAATACGCCTATGGTTGAGCCAATAACGGCCCCAGACAGAATGCCAGCAGGCCCGGCAATCACGCCGCCGATCAACGCGCCGCCACCGGCCCCGGCTAAACCTACACCAGTTCCGACTAATTTGCTACCCGTTTTGAGCAGTCCACCAATACCCTCAAAAGCCGTGTCAAAAATACCACTAACTGCGCTACCAACGCGCTCCGTAAGTCGCTGTGTTGCCTGCCCTGACCCTCCAAACGGTTCCAGAAAAGCAGAAATTAAGTTGCCCGCCGCTTCGCGCATAGGAGCCGTAAAGCCCGTAACGCCAGTCTTAAAACCAGTTAAGAGGGTAGTGGCGGCTTGCTCTCCCACTCTGCCAGCGTTGCGCACATTAAAGACTGTGCCAGTGACCGCGCCCGTCGCCGCCGCTATTGCTACATCATCATCGCTAAAGATTGAAGCAATGCCACGTTCTAAAAAACGGGTGTCATTGCGGCCCCGAAAGATTTGGTTAAACAGACCAGTGCGAGAAGCACCACCGTTCCCCCCGCCTGAATTGTTTCTACCCCCACTATTCCCGTTGCCACTTGGAAGCACTGGGGGAATGTAGGTAGGAGAAGAGGTGTCAGTGCCACCCGATGAGCCGCCCGGTGTTGGGGCATTGTAGGGGTTAGGTGGGGGAAGTGGGGGAGGTGGATTATTGCGGAGATGCGTTTGTTCTAAGAGGTCAAACGCATCGCGTTGCTGAATCGGTGGAGCAACACGCTTACCGTCTGCCGGGTTATGAAACGAGAAGCCACCCGCACTGCTATAACGCACTGTTAAGCCCGTGCGACCTTGCAGGATTTGTATTGTATCCTGAATGTCTTTTTGACTGTAGGGTAGCATGATTATTTACCTTGTCATAAACACGCACTGCGGGACTTTGGCGGCTTCTTTGGCGGTTTCTATAGCAAAGTCCATTGCATCCTTGACCGCCCTTAAATCGCGCTGTTTCCAGATCAATGACAGCATTTTTTGCGCTTGCTGCCAGTATTCGCTTTGAGTCTCCATACCATAGAGCGCCGCCGCGCCCGCGCCTTGACGGTCTAAGATAATGGAGTCTTGAAGGTAGCCCCACCAATCAGGCCGCCATTCGGCGTAATATTCAATGTCACGGCCCTGGCATTCACCTTCAACGAGCGCCGTTATTGCGTCCGCGAAAGTATTGCCCTTGCCCTACCCCCAGCAGGGTAGAAGCCTTCACATGGTCAGCCAGTTGCGATTTAATTTCAAAACCTAAATCGCTTACGTTCTCTTTGTTAATAGGAACAATATCGCCGTTATCATCTTCTGCGTCCCATTCCACCAACACGCCGCGAATATCGGGAGTTGGGCCAGAGAGCAAGAGATTATAGGTCTCTTCTAAATGGTCATTGAGCTTGGCGAGTTCATCAGGTTTAGCACCCTTGAAATTATCGCTGTCCAATGCCTCAAGCGTGATACCCAACTTATCGGCTAACCACTGGCGGCGCTCCTGCATCCACTTTTCCAGGTTGTCGTCTAGCTCTCTGTAACCATAGGTGGTATCTTGGATGGTAATTTCTCCCGCCACAAAGTTGCGAGAGGAGCGAAACGGTGATCGCTTGCGTTGCTGTGGCGGATTAACCGCCATGCTTGGCACGTCCTGCACTTGTTGCCGTAGCGGGGGCACATTAACGCCTTGCTCTTGAGCCTCCCATGCAGCCTGAACATCTGGCGGAAGTTGGGGCGTGTTTTCGTCTGACATAATCTAATCTCCCTGTAAATTGTTAATGAGCTACGATAAACGAGCTATAAAATTTTCTTCATCTGCTCTCAGTTGGCGCACTACGGCGGCTGCTACCCACTCTACATCTTCATCTGAGAGCGGACGCGGCGTGCTGAGAAACCTATCCATCAATTCGTAAATCTCTTTTAGATAGGCCGTGTTCTCAGCCGTAATACCAGAATTTTTATTGATTTGTTCAAGATGCTCTAATATCTGATCGCCTATTGTCATTGGCACAACCTCCCCTTATAAATTGGAACTATTGCGCACTGGGTAGACGCCTACCGGGTCGCCTACAACCTCGTAACGCCGGTAACGACCCTCAGCATCATAGAAACCAGTGGGCGTAGTAGGGTCAGGGCTGCCAGTGCGGGCTATTGCCGCTTGGTTTGCAGATTCGCTTTTGAGGCGCTGCATCACGACTCTGGCGGTCTGCTCAACTAAAACTTCCTGAACGTGCTTTTGTATGACATTGCTCATGTCTGTATCCTCTTTTCTATAGCCCCTTTAAGGCCCGTATTTCTTACCTGAATTAAACGCATCCACATCACAACGGAGATACCCTTGCCAATGGCCGCTCTCGTCATAATAGCCACTGTTTTGCGCGGATGGTTCCGGGCTGCCAGTGCGGGCTATCGCCGCTTGTTGGGCTGCCTGTTGGCGCACTATATCAGCCGCTTGTTGTGCTACTTGCTTAACTAAAACCTCTTGGACGTGTTTCTGAGTTACGTTAGCCATATCAATTCCTTTAAGGCGCACAGCCGCGCCCGCTATCTATGCGGTCAACGTCACACCTGAGATAAGATTGCCAGTGCCCGTTTTCATCGTAATACCCGTTACCGCTAACAGGCTCAGGGCTACCCGTGCGAGCTATAGCCTCACGAGTTGCGGCCCTTGTTTCTATAATTGCAACGGCACGCCTTGCAACTTGCTCTGCCATTACCTCTTGAACGTGCTTTTGTGTGACGTTTGCCATGATGCTCCCTAATAACCAGAGGCTTAATAACCAGAAACGGGACTGATAGGGCGGGCATTGATGTCAGTAGTTTGCTCATCAACTAAGAAGTCCCAATAATGCTCGGCACGTTTAACCCTAAACTCTTCACCATTCACCCCAAGCGAGGTATCACTACGCGGCTTTTGCAGTTTGGGTTGCACCTTCATGCCAACGTGAATAGACAGGTCGCCGCGTGGTATGTGAATTGACAGATCACGGGGTTCCACACCCTCAAGTTGGCTCATTATCGCATCTGCCTCTACCTGCGCCAAGCCCTCTCCCTGGCCTAAAAAGTCCTGTTGGACAGGCAAGGTGCGCGGCCATGATTTTTCCTCAGCGCGGGGGTCATCAGCAGGTAATCTTGAATAGCCTTGAAAGAGCGAAGGGGTAACTTGTCCGGCTATGCCACCTAAGCGCGGCCCCCACGCTACCACTGTGTTAAAAGATTTGTCATAGCGATATTTCACATTCAGGCGGTTCAATGCAAAATTGTCGTCGCCTGCCTGATAGTAGCAGTCGGGAATCACTTTAAGGGTGTTGCCCCAGGCGCGAATAATCTCAGGCCAGCGACCATAGATATAGGAGCGTTTGCCATCTGTCGAGAGGGGAGAAAGACCGTAATAAATCACGGCGCGGTCTATGTCGCACACCTGATACCAGAGGTCTATAAGCCAGCCGCCAAAGTTAGGCGCAAGTTGGAAACTGCCTTGCATCAAGAGCTTAATAGCAGGAAAGTAACCCACATTATCATTCTGCATGGAGAACAAAGGGTAATGGTTCTCAGGAAAGAAAGCTAAGGGGTCGCCGTTGCCGTTAATTCTATTGGCTTCATCTTCTGAAATACCGACCTTGATGGTGTATTTAATATAGTCGCCGCCATAGATGGGATTGCCGTTATTCATGGCAAATAGCAAGTCTGCCGGTGCGTATTGATTGCCGACATAACCACTTGGCTCTTGAGCGCGTAGCATCTTGTCACGCCCTACCACCATCATGCTGTAATCGCCAAAGCCCTCTAAATCTTTATCGGGGTTAGTAATGTAGCCATCAAATAGATTCTCTGGCTCGTCTGCCGTTATACCTGGCGTGGTAGGTATTGGCGAAGTGAGAGGGCCGGGACGGTAATCGGTGCCAGTGCCAAGGTGCAACCACTTTTCAATAGTGTTCACGCGCAAGGGAGCAAAGGGTGTAACGTAGTCTGTCCAGTTGGGAATATCTTTAGTCAGTCGCGCCCGGTCAATGGTAATTTGCACTTCCGTGCTGGCTTGCAAGCCCGGTTCCGTGCCGATATAACGCAGACTTGAAGCATAAGGCCGTAGATCAATAAAAGCCGGGGTATTTTGAGTTGTGCTGCCTTCAAAGTTCACCATGACAACAGCGACACAGGGAGCGTTCACGCCCTCTACATCAGGTGTCAGAGTGCAGGTATAATCTACGGTCTGAGCATTGGCTGTGGCTTCAACTTTTACTAGAGCTGTGCCATATTGATAGCCACCCGCATAACCGTTCACGGTCTCAGTGCCGGGAGTGCGCCGAATAGCGCGGGGAATGGAGCGGCCAAAGCTGCCGGGTATCTGCTTCTCTTTACTGTCCAACTGTGAAAGCAGGGATAGACCAAAGGTGATATTAGCGCCCCAACTATGAATCTCAATCTTGCCTCTGGGCCAATGGGCGGGGCGAAGTTCGGTGCTACTACTGCCGACATAGGCGGGTAAGCTTTCAGCAATCCACCAAGAATTAGCACCTAATGTTACCACCATGCGGTTATCTATGCGCCGCACTTCAAAAGGCACATCCTCATAACCGGCTTGCCCAAAGCCGCAAAAGTCGGCTTCATCTAAGCGTTTGAGAAGCTGCCAATCGTTATTAACCCGGTGATCTATAGTGGGCTTATTGTATTGCCGCCAACAGATCGAGTAAACGCCACTCCCCCAGATTGCACGAAAACCCGCCGCCGTCTTTTGCAAATGCGCAATGCCCTCAAAACCAATATAGCCCCTTAAGCCCTGGTCAGCTTTGAGACTTTGCACGGTTGCAGCGATAATCGTTTCATCGGGATTTTGCCGCCCGTGACTGATGCGCGTTTGCAGGGGTTGGCGGTTGGGCATCACACATTCCCAACTATCGCCTTTGTAACCACGCCACTTAAAGATGTCAAAAGCGGCATCGCCTGTAGGGTCGTTGGGCTTATGGTAATCAATGACACTATGCACGCGCACTTCACGCGGCTTGAGGGTTAGCACCGCTTTGCCGCCTACCATTCCGGCAGCCGCCGCACCGAAATAAGCGCGGCCATCTTCCATAAAGCGCACTAACTCAATGTTGGGGTCAATAGACGTAAATGCTTGCTGCTGCCACTGGTTAGCGTCAAAGTTGCCACCATCAGGCGTCGTGTCTAACGCTTCCCCTTGATTCTGTGCGATATAACCGGCTACCACGTCGCTAATACACAAATGGTGGTTGCCCTGGCTCTCGAAAGCTGAATTATAAACTAAGATTTGCACATGAGGCGTTAGTTTTTGCGGGTCGCTATGGGTCATTAGTTCACGCTCACTTTTTCTGTCCACGTCTGCATAAAGTCAAGGGAATCGAACCAACGCACTTTACCACCATCGTTCACTAAGAGCCGGAAAGTGGTGTTATGAAGGTGTAAGCCGACAATACCGGTCTTAGGCGGGAGTGTGCCGGTCACTTTTTGCTTGAGTGCTATAACCAAGTCTTGGCCCGGTTGTGCGCCTTTACTACCGCGTAAAATGACGCGCAACAAATCACCCTTAGCTATTGTCCCAGGGGTGCCTTGCGTGCCGATCTCCACGCCATCAATGGCAGCCGTAGCTAAAAGATATTGAGCGCCGCCGTCTGCACTGGGCACGGTAGCCAGTGGCGTTATGTCGGTTACAACTGGCATCTTTTCCTCCCACGTTTGACCGCTATTAGCTGAACCAATAACGTGCAAACCACTTACATCAGCCAGACAGAGCAGGCCCGTGTTGTGCAGAGAGAGCCACGCATTACGCGCTGTGCCTGCCACTACAAGCGGGTCACTATCAGACGGCGTAAAGCCCGTTTCTTGGCGCGTAACGTGGCATTGCAGGCCCGTTTTACCCTGATAGATATAAAATGTCTTGCCCTGCTGAGGATTGCGCACAAAGCAGCCATTAAAGCCACCTAACAGCGTTGCCAGTTGCAGACTCGCCTGGTCAACCAAGAACCCGGCACTGAGGTTATGGAAAATTATTTTTAAATGGTCGCCGGGGCTAAGTGGTTCGGTGAAGATACCAGAATAAAACCGACAATCCATCTCCGCACTACCTAAATCCACGCCGCTACCTTCAGCCGGGTCTACCCCAAACGTAGCCGCGCCCAAGGTAGACATTGCGCTGCCATCGGCTTTAGTGCCTGTTATCTTCTCCGCAGTAGGAACCCAGTTCCAGGTGTAGAGGAGCGGAAAAATGAAGAAATTGAACTCTTCATGCAATAGAATCTCATACTTGAGATTGCCCGCACTATCCAAGACGTGTAGCTTGATGTCACCTTTAAAACTCTGGTTGGGATTCGATGGGTCGAGATAGCCAGTTGATTGAAAATAGTAGGACACCGCAAATTCAGACGCGGGCACCCGGTCATCAGGAATTTGCCCTGATGAGGGTAGGTCTTTGAAGTCGTTGCGGGTAATCGGCATAAGAAATAAAAAGCGCCAGAACCATAAACCGAAAACTCGGCTTACTGTCCTGGCGCTCTGGTTGCGGCTTGGCGCTCTGGCTTATATTAAGATGGGCTTAGGCACAAATGTGGCTTAGTTACTACTATCTTTCAGTTTACCATAGACTACCCGCCGATGCAGGTTCTTTGGCAATAAATCGCTTAAATTAAAAGCAATTTCTTGCCCCTGAGTTTTGATAATAATGACCTCTTTCTCCTGGTCAAATTTTCCCGCCAACTTCCCCCCCGGCGCACGCAACTCAATGAGTTCAGCCATGAGAAGGCACCCCCTTCGCCAGATTATAAACGGCTTCGTCCCACGGTTGCGGCGTGCCAACTATGGCGGTTCTAACGGCCTCTGATAGCCCTTCAGGGACTTCTATATGTGCGTCGGCGTCCAAGTTACAAAGCGCGTTGTCTATAGCCTGTTGCACAACGGCACGGCGCACGGCACGCCGATAAGCGGCATCTAATACCTCTGGCTCTGGCACATACTTGCAGACGCCCGCGCCTTCAAGCTTGCGCTCTATCCATTGAATAATCACGTCTGAGCGCATCATAGCGTTAAGCTCGACGCGCTGACCACTCCATCCACCGTTAGAATTCTGCTGCTGGACTAAGAAATCACATTCCTCCTCAGTTGCGCCACTCTCACGCAGGTTAATGCGCGGGTCTACTTTGCCCTTGTATTCTACTATCTCGCTTTGCAGATTCATTTCTGTGACATCAGCCAACCGTAGCCCCAAGTCAATCACGCGAGGTGGCACTTTGAAGCGAAAACGGCGGGTGTCATTACGTAAGGTGTGAAGAATAGAGAAGCCTGATTTATCAAAATCGTGCATGACCAGAATCGTAACCCCTTGTTCCGATAGCTTTTCTACAAGGCTACGCGCTGCGGTCACTGACATCCCCTTGGTGGACATAATGGCAATGTCATAGCGACTGGCAATCTGGGCACTCTTGATGAGTTCGTCAAAGCCTTCTTTCTCAATAAAGAGAGCATATTTGAAGCGGTTGCCGGGGCCACTGGTGGGGCATCCGTGGCCTATCTCAACATTGAGGGTTTCGCTAATTATATCGCTCCAACCAGCAATATAACGACGGACAGCCACCGTCCCCAAATCAATTCTTTGTCCCGTGTGCGGCTCAACGATATGGCCTCTGGCATCGAAGACCACGTCCCAGTCCGCTGTTAATTCCGGGTGCTCTTCTACGAAGTCCGGCAGGAGAGTTTGAGTGAAGTAAGTCGAATTTTTCCAGCATTTGCCACCAGTAATCCTTAGAACTTCTGGGCGGGCTGCATACATGACCTGACGTGCATTAGCTGGATACCGATTATTTACACTGGTCTCCAAATAAGCCCTTTTCATCACTGAATAGGCGGCTTCTTTAATATCTATTTCTTTGGCTCGTTTTGAGCGCCGCAACTCATCTAATTCACGCTCGCTCACTTTGCCTTGCCGGTCAGCCTGGCGCTTTTTTATTGTCCATGATTTGCAGACGGACTCAACGTATTTACCCAATTCACCACGCACGGTAGCGGGTAGGTTCAGAAAGCTTTTGCCCCGGTCTTTATAATCGAAACGAGGGCACACCAGATGAACGAAGACATGAACCGGATCATCATCATATACTTTGGCCTTATATAACATTCGATCTAAGCTATCCAGCGATAGAGTAAGCGCAGGTGCGAAGTTCAAGCCGATGCTGGTGACACTGGTAGAAGTCGTGGGAGCATTAGCAGCGTAGACGCCAAAGGATATCTCTACGACGTATGGTAGCCCTTCAATCTCACTTGCAAATTTACGGTAACGAATGCTGTCAGGTGAAACGTTGAGGCGCTGTATTAAGTGCTGTTTGATATGGTCTTCACCTAACACACCAAGTGCCGCCGCTTTAATGGGCCGTGCCTGGCTTTGCATGGCCGTTAGCAGCGCCTTAACCCGTTCAACTGACAAATCGTTATCTTGCACCATGTCACGCAAGGTTGCGCCAGATAGCCCCGCCGTATCTGTGACAGCCTTCTGTTTGGCCGTGCCACTGAGACCATTGAACTCTGCGACGAACTCGCGCACCGTTTGCGGCTTGCCTCCTGTTTCTTGTTCCTGAGATAAGTAACCGGCGATTAAAGCCTTGAGTTGCTCAGCGTTATACCAATGGGGTGAAGTGGGGGTGTTGGGCCACCACTTGGCAAAGTCTGGTGAAGTGGCCTCATATGCAACACAGCAATCAGGAGTGCGTAAGATGAAAGTAGCGTGCGGATTACACCCGGCATAGCGTGTAACCAGGGTGAGCAGATCACAAAATGGCTCTTGAAAATAGCCGTCATTGTAAGAACTTGTCTTTTTGGGATTGGTCAGTAAGCCAGCTATCTCTGACCAATACATTTTTACAATCGTGCCATTTTTTACATCGGACGGATGTATCGAATGTTCAATACGGGGCCGCTGGGCGATGCGGTCAAGGGTGACATCAATCAGGTGCCGCTGGCCGTGAGTAGTCACTTCAACTTGACCGTGTTCCCCATCCACCACAAAAGGCGCTGCCCATACGCATTTGAGGGCGTTCCCCTGTTGGCCGCGAGTCGGCGAAATATAATGCAATTTGTCAGAAACACGAATGAGATAATCCAGAGAGCGGGTTAGGACATCAACTGGTAGGCCCGGCCCATTATCCTGCACACTCACAGCATCGGGTTCCACAATGACGGTGATCTGTGGAGCAATACCGGCACTTTCGCAGGCGTCGAGTGCATTATCAATTAGCTCTTTCACCAAAGCGATAGCCCAAAGATTGCGGGCATGACCTATTTGCATGGTCAACTCTTTTTCACTAAAAAATTCTAACGCTCTGTCCGTGCTGAACGTGGCGCGTTTAAGCTTCTCATTCATTTTGATCCTCCTGCCACACATTCCAGATGCGGGGCGTCCTTCCGTTTGTTTTTCCACTTACCCGTTTTATCCCCCCCACACCTGTTTTCTGTTATTAAAGAGATAGGGGAGTTTTCGGGTAAGTCCGCCTTGATGCGCTGATAACAAGAGCGTGCCCAATCGGATAATTGCCACTGATTTAAGTTCTCACGGGGCTTATCTCTTTCCACAATACCGTGAGCATTTAAGTCTTCAAGGGCACGTTCTGCGGTCATTGTTGGAAATTTGAGCAAGGCTGCAATAGCAACAGTGGTGTGTGGCTTGTCAGTTTCAGCGAGGAATTCAAAGACTTTAAGGCGACTCTTAGGCATAGAGTCTTTGCCAACTTTAAGCAACACTTGCCAGGCTGTCGGCTTTGGAACGCCGATAATCAGCATTCCTAACAGCAAGCGATAGAGTTGTTGTGCGACACGAGTAGGGGTTTCAGGATCAGGGATATTTATGATGTGTCGTGTATAATTATCTCTTTCCACAGCACTACGACAACGGGCCGTAAGGCAAGCCAGATCGGTGAGTTGGGCCTGCTCTGGCTCACTTAAAAGGGGAGTGCTTTTGGGCCACTCTATCCCGGCAAATAAGGTTGTCACAGCATCGGTAAGTTCTTCCCGCATTTTTGATTCATGCCCGATGTTGGATAGGGCTTGGCGGACTCGCTGCTTTTGGATTTTGTCGTCGGCTGTGGGCAATCGAAAGAATATGAACCGTTCTCCCATTGAACTCATTACGGCGTGGTGCGTATCAATGGCTTCGGTGCAACCTGCGATGATGCCAAGCAGCCCCTTCCAATGGAGAATTTTTCCGCCATCAGTGCCTACACAGCGTGTCCAACTGCCATCATAAATCTCTCTTAATGCAGCAAGCAATTCAGCACGTTTCTCATGCTTCATGCTGAGAATAGTTGTGAAATCTTTCAGTAATAAGATGCCGAATCCGCCAATTTGATTGAGCAGGCCACCATTGGCATCTCTAGCTTTTTCGCGCCGGGGGGTGCCGCTTAGCAGGGCTGCTACGCTAATCTCTGCGGCCATGTGAACATCGGGTAAGCAAGTAAGTGCCGAAATATGCTCGGTTTTCCCGCTCGATGGTGGTGCTATGAGGAGCAACCATGTGGCATCCCCGCCATTGCGAACGGACAAGTAGTTAGCGGCTAAAGCACCTAAAGTTACATACAACGTATCATTGCCTGACATGGCAAGATACTTGGAAAATACTGCTTCAACTTTGGCCAGCGGTGAAAGCGTCTCGTGTATGGAGCGCAGATCACGGGCATTAGCTAACGGGGGCAGGGTAATCGCCTCCCTTGCACTTGAGAGAGGAAAGGCGAGTAGTGGCTAATTGGGTCTACTTGATTGGCTGGGCTGGATGTGGGTAAACTATTGTTCAATGTAATCCTCCGCACAAGGATTGCAGAATGAAAGCGCCCCGCTTCGCCTCTAAGCCCTCTGTCTCGCAAACAGGGGGCTTTATGGTTTTTATAAAACGGTTGCTAACCTCTGCATCTTAGTAACGAAAATAACAATCCTAAATCTATTGGGCTTTGCGGTCAGCCGGGGCGCGGTCGCCCCTGGCAAGCCGCCTCGATTCTAAAACTCCCTTGAGCCTGATCGTTTCCTGCCAAAACCCAGTCCAACCGGGGCAACCTGGCAATGTCTTGGTGGGTGGTCTATGTCGCTGATTCATCGCGGGTAACTCCTCAAAAAACATCTGTGTGATAAAGAAAAGGGACAAAGGCAGTGACAGGCTCCCGCAAGCCTGACATTACCTTTGTCCCTTTTGTAGTTGTGCTGACGGTGTAAAGCCTTTTCAGCCACACCGCAGCGGTTTATAATGAAAAGCGGTAGATTCAGACTAGCGGGTTTGTTTGCTGAATCTCCCCCAAACCGTGTATCTCTTTATCAATTGCAGGGGCCTAGGAATCCTGAAAGCAAAAGATAATCGGATATGCGGTTTTTCTTTTCTCTATATCAAAGTATGTACTGGACAATTGTGCTTTGCAATAAAAAAATTCACGTATTTTTTTGACTACTTGTTGATACTCTAGGTGTGATAATATAGGACAAGTTTTAAAGTGATGCAACACGTTTTTATTTTAGGTTTATAAAATGCTCTTCATAGCCAGTGTCAGAGCGCCCGCCATTGTAAAAAATGGAGCTTTGGGAGGGTGCCAGTAAGCAAGCTAACTCCCCTCTTTCCATAATTTGTAGAGTGCCACTTTTTTACAATGGTCTACCGACTGTCTGATACAAATGAAGCGGCGCGGCGCGAAGCTGTCAAACAGGAAATGATTGATAACTACAATCGTCCGACAACCCACGACAGGGGCGAATACCCGCAGCCCTAAATTCGGCTTGATAGCTGATGATCGGTGGTTTCTCACTTGAAACGTTGCAAGTGAGAATTCGTTTATTGTATTACACGGATGTGTTACAAATAGCACTTTCTCACTTGCAATATTGCAAGTGAGAAACACTCTGATAAGCTAAATTCAGGCAGTGCGCCGACTCTATGTAGCGGTGCATTATTTACCTACACATTAATTCGATACTCTACATTGACTCACGTTGGAAATTAAGGGAGTGAAACAAAAGAGCCTGGTGGATATTACGTCCACCAGGCTCTTTTGTTTTATGCTGTGTGCCACACAAGGCTTAGTTCGATAACACGGCTCCCAGGATAGCCCCTAAGATGCCAGCGCCTATAACTTTGCCCGTATTGCTGCTGCTGTTGTCATTGCGGCGATCATCGTAGCGGCGATCATTGTAGCGGTGGGTATCCTCCTGGCGATTGTCATACCCATAATTGCTATACCCACGATTGTCATACCCTTGATTGTCGTATCCGTGACTGTCATAACGAACGACCTGGACTTGATGGTCGTTGCGATCTTGCCGGAAGTTTTGCTGGCTGAGGTTCGGCTGGCTAAAGCTATGGTTGTTACCATCATTGCGGAATCGCTGGTTGTTATCATTGCCCCAGTTCCTGTTCATCGTGGTGCCGTTCGAGCGATGCTCGGCGGCATTGGCGGTGGGCGTGCCGAACACGCCCATTGTCGAGATGCCTAAAGCAGCGGCGGTGCCCAGGACAGCTAAACGGTTGCGGCGGGTTTTATGGGTAGAGTGTGTCATGTTAATCATTTCCTTTATTGCATCTGGTTGCTGATGCTTGGTCTTCAATGGAGCAGCCGATGCGGTCAATTCAGTCAATATCTTTGTGGCTTTACACCATGTCAGACGCAGCCCGTAGAGGCTTGTTCTCACTCGACTGTTAAGATTTGTAAGGATGTTTTAGCACGCGGTTTTATTTTTCATCCTGTGGGCCGCTGATTAGGCTAAATTGAGCGATAATAGCGGAGGAGCACAATGGAGCCTAAATGCAGATCGTGGCTTAAAATGGCTCAGAATCGAATTTTATTTGAGAGCCAGGACGGAAGCAGAGCCGCCAGAGTAGGATAAAGTTAAGAAATTAAAAGAGGAAATTTAGAGAGGCAAGGAGCCTAAAGGTCTATGACACAGCAACAGGCTGAATTCTTAGCCAGTGCCGCCGCCTATGCGGTGCATCAGATGCATTTGGCTTATCAGGAAGAGATAGAGGAAGAAAACCAAGCGTTCCATCGCGCTAATGCTGTAGACATGCAGGATGCCGCCCAAGCTCTTGGTGAATTCGTCGGAGATTCAGCTTCGTATCGGAACTATCTTTATGAAATCAGCCGACTCGTAGCAGCTATGAATGTTAGCTAAAGGCGTTTCACTTGAGAACTCCCAGTGACCTGTCAGAATGTCACCAGCTTTGCGCTATGCCGCCTATTTGGAGCGATTAGTCTCCGGGTGTGGAATCGTGCGGGTGAGGGGTGGCGGGGGATGATGCCACTGCTTATAGTCCGTCTCTTAATCTAAGTGCATACATAGCTCGTTCGTCTGCTGGCATGAAGCAATATGAGCTTTTGTAGAGGTTATCGTTTAGGTAGCGCGGGAAAAGATGCAGATGGTAATGCCATACGTCTTGATTACCTGCCGGTTCGTTATGCTGGCGCGTTGATATGCCATCGCAATTATAGACTTTCTTCATGACCAGCGCGAGCCGACGCGCTACGCCCTGAATTTGGGTGGCTACGGCTAACGGCAAGTCAAATAGATTCTCAAAATGCTGATTGGGAATAATAAGAACGTGCCCTTGATTATTGGCCCACTGATGGGCGCTAATGAGTGCTGTCACGACCTCATCGCTATAAACCAGGTCACTTTGGACGGAAAGAACGTTTTCGTTTTCGACGCCGCGCACGAACAAACAAAACGGACAGATGTAGCCGTCAGGAGCGTGATTGAACATGGACTGATTATAGCGAATCGCTCAACAGCATATTAAGCCTGCTATTCTATCGCTGTGAGGGAACTATGGCAATTAGGGCTTGGAATGGCAGGGGGGATGAGGTGGGGGTGTGGCGGTAGGGGGTGTGGAATCGTGCGGGTGAGGGGTAGCGTGGCTTAAATCGGTCTCAGGAGCCGATTTCTGCTGTGCCATGAGTTTTTCTACCTGCTGTTCTAATTTCTCTAGCCGTTGCTCTACCTTTTGCAGTCGCGTTGCGGTAGAGGCAATAGGGAATGAGTCAGCCGTTGGCTCGTTGGTGTGGCGTATGCCCATATTAAAACAATCGTGCGTCTATTCTATCCACCAGGTCTATCCATAAGGCTCAAGCGGGGCTGTCGGGAGAGCAGGAAACGCAAGGTCTTAGGTAGCCTTGTCGTAGGTAGCCTTATCCAATCCAGTAAAAGGATACTGGCGGCCACACGGCGGCGCTGTCGTAAAACTACGATTTTTGTGTCATAGTTTTACGACACTGGCCTGTTGGGACTGTAGAAAGGGCACGAATGGCTTATAATGGGGCTATAGCCATGACACCTAAAGCCAAGCTGCTAAGCCTCTGCATTGTGCCGGTGCTGCTCTTTATTGTGTTAGTGCAGGTGGTAGCCCGACTGCCAATGAGCGGTGGGGCTAATCGCTTGGTCATAGCCAATCGGTCAGGCCAATCCATCAAAAGCTTGAGAATCAGCATCATCCAAGACTTCGCTCCGGTGGTGCCCTATAACCATCCCCCTTACTATGTCAATGTTCCCAAGTCCGCTCTGGTGGTGCGCCATAACTACGCCAATGTCCCTAATGGTCGTGATATTGTGGTTCAATACGACACGCCTGCATCTTGTCGGGTTGAGGACATCAGCGCGCTGGCCATGACACAAGATGGTCGTCGTGGGGGTTTTGGCAATTACAATCAGATAGCGAGCATATTGCACCGCAGACATGGTCATATGTATACCCTGCAACCAGGCCACCGCTTCACCTATCGTCCCATACCAATGGGCCATCGTCGCCACTTTCTCTTCTTTTGATGTCGTGCCTCTTGGTGCCATAACTGACGCGCCACAGTTAGCCACAGCGCACGCTTAGGACTCAGGACGGTAATACCACGACACTGGCCGGGTGGGGCTGTAGAATCGCCATAGAACGCAAAGTTTGAGGGGTGGGCAAAGCTCCTAATGCAGTTGATGGCGCTTGAGCCAAATTCCGCAACATGAATGTGATAAGCAAGTAAGCAACTATTACGACAATGCAACAGCCGAGAACATACCTTTCGTTTTTCCCTGGCGACGAAGGTTTTTTCTGTTCGGTCATGGTAGTAACTTTAACCCCTAAACCTACACCACTAACGAGCAAGCTCTATGGGTAGGCTAAACTTTTGACAAGCGTAGAGACAAGACACGGCTATCCTGTATAAGTTCAGGGGCTTAAAGCTTCACACATGATAATAGTCGGTATGTAATTATGGAAGGGTGCTATCAGACGGGCTAAGGGAGTGGGTGAGAGGGGTAAGCGTCGGTTGCAGCGGTTGGTGCGGCGGCTTGGGGTTTCTGTTGCGGTAGTTCCTTACATCTCATCATAGGTCAGGTCTTCACTGAAATAGACGGTGAATAGCTCGTCGGAAGGGAAAAACTTGCCACTCCCATCGTGGTAGTGCAACTCACCGCTCCCATGTAGACTGACTTCCTCTAACTCCAGCGCGGCGACCAACTCGTCTACGGCGGCCACTGCCTCAGCAGCGACTTCCTCAGTGGCCTGCGATCCGACTGCCTGAGCCAGCTCGTGCGCCAGGCGGCGACGGAACTCTGGCTCAACCTTACGCACCCCGGCCAGTAAAGCGCTGGACGCTGCGATAACGGCCAGTTGCTCTTGCCGGGTGGGTGTGGCTCGGTCAGGATCAAGCCACAGTCGCACCCTGCGCCCGCTGATCTCTACCGTGCCGCCCCATCCTGTCCCTTCCCACACCAACTCGCCTAACACTGGATCAACCCAAGATGCCAATAATTGGCTGGAATCCGCCATGCTACCTCCTGCCACTAATTATCCTGCGCGTTATGTCGCTGCGCGGAGCCACCGAACGCGCAGTTCACCCGCAGCCGAAACGGAGCGATGAACGAGCGGGCTGTAGAGCGATGGGTGCAATATTTGTTAGGCCAGTGGTGGCCGCCTTCTATTATTCTGGCGGAAACGGCTCGAAATACAGCCCTTCAGGACGAAGAAAATCTTCATCCTCTTCATCAGCGTCACCCAATAATACACCTGAATGTAGTATCCACTCTACCGCTTCATCAAGGGTGCTTCCGGGCTCAAATATTTGACCCGAATCACGAGGAAGTACATACAGCTTGTCAGGCTGCGAAGGGTGAAAGACAAGCTCATCGCCGTTGCCAGTGTCCGCAATAATGATTGATTCGAGGGCTTTCTCTTTACTGAGAACATCGCGCCCTTCATCCCAAAACCAATACTCATCCCACCTTTGCTGAAAATCCTTGAGTTCGCGTGAGATGCGATTCGGCGTGTAAACACGAACCGTGTCGTTGAGAATGCCCAGACCAAGTGTCGTGACAAAATCCTGGTAGCCTGCTGGCATCTTCGTGCCGAGTTGCTGTTCAAGTTGTGCCACTTCCTCCGGCGACACAAGCACCAAGCTTTCATTCAGCAAGTGAACGCTGCTGTAATCCATATTGTTGATTGTAGCACTCGCAGACAAGCCACGCGCAGCGGCCCAACCATTTATTATGCCGGTACGCCGCTAATCCACTTCCACCGTGACGCTGTGCCATACCCGCTATTATGCCACTGCCTGAGCCAGTGGAGATGGAAGGGTGCTGTCAGACGGGCTAAGGGAGTGGGTTAGAGAACAGGTTGGCGTCGGTTGTAGCGCGTGATTAGCTGGCTTGGCTGTGCCTCTGCACTGAGTTAAGAGATTTTCATGCGACTTAAACCATAGATAAAGCCAGCTCCACCGCCCATTACGAGCAGTAATCCCTGCCCCGCAGCTTGGGAGCGACTGATGTAGTAAATCTGGTCACTCTTCGCCGTCATCATGACTTGCCCATTGGCATCAGGGTGCCACGCGTGGAGGAGCAAACTGATACCCCCTCCAAAGCAGAGCAAACCCATCACGAGCAACCCAATCTCTTTTCCTGAATTACGACTGATCATCGTAGAATCGCGCCTCTCGTTACAAAACATGCGCAGCCAGCTAACAGTGTTATGCCGCTCCGCTCTAATCTACTTCCACCGTGACGCTGTGTTGGGCTGTCTTGGCTTTGCGCCCTCTGAGCTGTCTAAAGGGTAAGCCGACTAGGGCAGCGATAGCGTAAGCAGGGAGGAAAGCCCAGGACATAAAGGGAGCATTGGCGATCAGTTGCCAAGTCTGCGCGGGAAAGTGCAAGATGAGCGTTAGCATACTATAGACAATCCAGCTTCCTCCGGCAAAAGCGGCGGCGATAAAACAAGCCTCTGCGTATTTGGGATAGAACCAGTGGATTGCCAGAGCCACCAGCACCGTGCCGACTAAACCGATGATGATTTCCATAGTTCTTTACTCCACCACCTGATAGCCGCCACTGTCGGATTCTTCCACGGTGATGCTGTGGGTTTGTAGATGGTAGTGTTTGGCTTGCCAATGTGTTATCAACTTGACTACCTGGTGGGTTATACCCAAGAGTAGGCCGGTGGCTGTCAGAACAGCGCATACGAAAGTAACGACCTCGCGTAAAGGAATAACAAAATCCAGGTACAAGGTTGAGTCCATACCCGCTATTATGCCACAGCCTGCACCAGTGGCGGCGCGTGGCGGCTGACCCGGTTAATTTCAACCGGGTGCCTACATCGTCGAAGTCACAAGGGGCACTTAATAACCCTCAGTCCCCTAAAAAGCAAAGTGTTGGCACGGCTATTAGATTTATACTGGCAGTGGTGAATCATCATGTGGCAATCACTTGTTCATCTCTGGCACTGGTTAGGGACACAAAGCCCTTATTCCTACAAGGGCTGGGATATGACATGGGGCGGCTTTGTTTTAATGATGACAGCAGCCTTTGCAGGACTTGTTGGAGTGATTGCTGGCCTGATAGATGAAAGACGCTCGAAAAACAAGCAGTCCCCTAAGTGCTGAATTAGACATCTAGGTAACTCATGAAAGAGGGGCAGGGCTTATTCTACTCCCACTTTATGGCCTATCATATGGTCGTGCCCGGCCAGGGGACTCTACACAACTTAGCCATTTTGTCGTTACCCAACTAACCCAGTTGGTAAGCCCATTGTAAAAAACAGCCTCTCTTAAAATAAGTGGGCGGGAAAGATAGCAAGCATACTGGCTTATTCTATTGGGCCAAGTTTTTACAATGTAATGCTCTTACCTGCTATGTCGTGAGGCACGACAAAGGGCGGGCTGAAACGATCTCACCCCGCCCTTTGGTAAGGATTCTCACTTGCAACGTTGCAAGTGAGAAATGCAGTTAAGGGGGCTGCATCAACTTCTAACGAGTCTCAGGAACCTCAAAAACTCTGCATTGTCTTGCGCGATTTGCAGCCGTAGGAACCTCAAAAATTCAGGTTCCAGGTGGTCACAGAGCGGGCACACATCACGCATCCTAAAGCCGGTGCGAGTCCAAGCTAAAGCATAGAACTTGTTGCCGCAACAAATGCAATGAGCCATGTGCTGCTCTTCTGTTGGAGCCGTTTCACTTATACTATCCATTGGTTAATTCCTTTACCGGGTGTTAATCACTGGGGCTGATGAGTGCGCTAACACCCATCAGCCCATCCATTTTTAAGCAGCGCGTAGCTGCTGTTTGGCACTGCGCACTAAACGATTGAAGGTCTTGCGGCTGGCTCCAAAGGTGGCGACTATCCAACGGCCTGAATTTCTATCGCACCTATCCCAGAGTGCAGAAATGCCCTCAGCATTAGCCAAGCGGTAAACCCGCTGGCATAAAGCCAAGTTCTTTGATCTGGCCTCGTGCATCTCCATCTTTACAGCCCCGTCCTCAAAATACACATCTACTAACATTGCTATCCCCCTTTGTTTTAGAATCTGGCTTGCTTGCGGCTAATAACAGCAGGTAGAAACTTGGTTGTCATGTGGCGACCAGAGCGGTCTACTGCATCCGGGTAGCGACTGGCTACGCTGTCAATCGCTGCCCAGAATCCAGCTTGACACTCAGCCGTGGTGAACTTATGGCGGCGCGGGTCATTGCCCTTCTGAAACTGGCCTTTATTGGTTCTGGTTGTGGTGGTAGAATTAGCTTGCATGGTGGAATCCTTTCGAGGGTTTCACGGGAGGCTCACCAGAGTTCGCGGCTCTGGTGAGCCTTTGCCATTTATGCGGCCTGTTGTAGCTCCTCACTCCAATCAGCCATTAACGCCTGCATTGTGGCTTCATCAATCAATCCCATCGAATAAAGCTCCTCAGTTGTCAATCCATCAAATTCATCTTGCATGGCGGAATCTCCTTTGTAATGTAACTTACTATATATTGTATAGTAACATGGCAGGCAAAACAACGAATTATTGATAAAATTATCTAACTATTGTATAGTAACTACTAGGGGTTTTATTATGGCTAACAGATCGCTGAAAAAGGCTGTCGGCTTTCGTCTTACTCAAGACGCTGTGAAATTGTTAAAGGCAATGTCTGACAGGACAGGACTCAGCCAAGCCGGAGTTATGGAATTGGCTATCAGGGAAAAGGCGCAACGTGATGGAGTCAAAGTGGAGAGTGACTAAACTCCGAAAACGGGACATGACCCGTTTCTACTTCTAACCGTGCAAAATGTATCTAATGGCAGTGGGAGTTGACGCATGAAAGAGGGCTTACGAGCAGTCGGCTACGGGCGCGTGTCTACCGATGAACAAGAGAAGTCGGGAACCAGTCTGCGCGACCAATTTTCAGGCAACCATCAGAAGGCCAAAGAGATGAGTGCCTCAATGGTTGCCTACTTTGAGGATGCCGATTCGGGCGGCTTCTACCTGACACGTAAAGGTTTGCAGGATGCACTTAGGACTTTAGAAGAGGGAAAGGCCAACTGCCTAATTGTAAAAGACCTGGTTCGCCTCACTCGCAATGATCGAGCCGAACAAGCTTTGATACTCAAGCGCATTAAAGACGCCGGGGCCAAACTTATCTTTTGGGATGTCACTTATGAAGACTCGCCATTAGGGGAATTTAGCCTGAATGTCACGGGTGACTTTGCCATCTTAGAAAAGGCTGTCATTAAAGACCGGACTACCCGTGGCCGTCGCCGTCGCGCTGCTGAGGGCATCCAGCCCAGCCGTCAGCCGCCCTTTGGCTACTACATCCCCAAACATAATGACATCATTCGAGGCACCTATCCGCCTGAGCAGGTGGGTAAATATATTCTTGTTGAGGAACGCGCTACATACGCGGAGCAGGCGTTTCTGCGGCGGGCCGGTGGCGAGTCTTATCATAGTCTCTGCCGTTGGCTACAAAACGCGGGGGTGCCAACCGCTGGCGGGGGAAGGTGCTGGACTCCTACCAATCTCAAGGATATGTTTGGCAATCACGCTTATTATGGATTGGCAGCCTTTGGGCGGTTCAAATGGATTACTGACGAAAGCCGGGCCTTGCGCGGCCTCAAGAGTCGCAGTTATAAGGTAGCGGTGCCAGAAGAGGAATGGATACGCATTCCGTGCCCGGCCATTGTCAGCAAACAGATTTGGGATAAGTGCCAGCAGGTCAGCCGGGAAAACAGAGCCAAGTTGTCTACCCGCACTGAATACCGCTGCTTACTTACTGGTATGATGCGCTGCCCTACCTGCCGAAAAGTGATGATTGGGCGTCATCGCTACGGTGCCCGCAAGGTCAGCAACTATATGTGTAAGGAGTATTACCCCGGCTCCAATGCTGCACGGCACGTCTGCAATAATAAGCACTACCATGCTGGGAATACGGAATCCCTGATAATTGAAGCGGTTAAAAAGGTGATGAGCCATCCCCAGGTTATAGAGGAAGCCTATCAAGCCTATCAATTAACTCTCAGCAATGCTTTTTCTGAGCAGGAGTATCAAAGGCTCAAACGGGAATTAAGCGACTTATCAAGGGAAGAACTGGCAACCGCTAAAGCCCAAATTCAAGGTATTGAAGCCGGTGCCAGCACAACGGTTTACGAATCGCTGCTCCGCGATCTCGCCTTAAAGCGCACCAGGCTACAGAACCAATTAGAGGATTACGAACGCACCCGCTCTGAGGTATGGGCCGTTCAAGACAAGGCCACCCTGATACAGCAAGCGATGCAGGATGTAGAGGCTATTCTCGATACGTCAGAAGAGGAAATTCTAACCAGTGAGAAAAACGCCTATCTGTTGAAAATTATTGAGTATATCTACCCCACGGAGAACGGTTTTGAGATAACCTTCGCCTCTTTCGATAATGGCACGCACCTGGTAGCTTCCGTTGCCCAGGGGCAAGAGCTTGTTATCAGGGTTGAAGCCTCAGCAGAAGCTTCACTGCCGTTTAAGTGACACGGACGTTAGGGAAGGGGGCGGCGCTATTTGGCACTGGGGCGCTCTTTGACGCCGACTTGCTGACACATTTCCAACACAGGGCACGCGGGGCATTTCGGCCCAATAGGGGTGCAGATGTTCTTCCCAAAGGGCACTAACAGCCGATTGATAGCGTTCCAGTGTTTGCGTGGCAATTTGGCTTCCAGAGCGGCCAGCGTCTTCTCCGGCGTCTTACCAACCACATAACCCCAGCGGTTAGAAATTCTGTGAACATGAGTGTCTACGCCAATATACTCCTGGCCACAGGCTATGCTCAAAACCAGGTGAGCGCATTTTGGCCCAACACCGTGTAATGAGAGCAAAACATTAAGGTCGCAGGGCAAGACGCCATCGTATTCATTGACGACCTGTTGAGCAATCGCGTGGATTTGCTTAGCCTTCCCTTTATGGAAGCCACAGCCGTAAATGAGAGTTTCGATAGTCTCCGGTGAAAGTTCGCTGATCGCGTGGGGGGTGGGAGCGGCCTCGAACAGACGACGGGCAACAGGTAGCATTATCTCGTCAAGTGTCCGAATGGAGATGATACACGCTACCAATTGCTCAAAGGCCGTCGTATGCCCTTCATCCATCAACAGACTGAGGCCAGCTTTAGGAAACGGAGCGATAGCGGCTTCAATGCGCGGAAAGGCGATGTCCGGGTCAAATGGCTGTTTCATAGGGTAAATAAGGTGTTACACGTTTTAAGCGACTCGTGACGCGATGTACATGCGTATCTACGGGAAAAGCGGGCTTATTGAGGAAGAACACTAACACGCAGGCGATGGTTTTGGGGCCGACGCCATGAAATTTTGAGAGGTAGGCCGTACATTCCTGGGCCGTGGCCCCGTGCATCCAGGAGAGGTCGAGAGTGCCGCGCTCCGCCTTAATCTGACGTAAAATCTCCTGAATCCGCGCCGCTTTCTGGTTAGCTAAACCCCCAAAGCGGATAGCATCAGCGATTTCCTGGGCGGGCGCAGCTAACACGGCGTCCCAGGTGGGGAACTTTTCTTTAAGAGAGCGAAAGGCGCGGTCGCAGTTCAGGTCATTAGTAGCCTGCGACAAGATAATAAGGATAAGGCCATCGAGCGGGTCACGAGTCTCGACCGTGCGTGTGCCATAATGCTCTATGAGCAATTGGTTAACCTTGTGGATGGCGCGGGCTGTTGGTGGCTTGAAAGCTGTTGCGTTGTTAGATACCGGCATCGGCTAATCGAACGCCGTAGCGATAGTTGCGTTCCAGAAGAGCTTGATTTAAGGCATTTAACCTTGTGACAGCCTCATTTATTCCCTAAAATGGACGCTATGCAGGACAATCAACACGAATCACAACACCATCAAGCATCTAACGACGCAGCCAATACTGACAATACTGAACCCAATCCCGCCATTGAAGCGGCACTCAAGCGCCTCTCGCGTGGCGCAGATGATATTATCTCCACGGGGGAACTCCGCGAGAAGCTTCTCAAGTCGCAACGCGAGGGCAAGCCACTCCGCATTAAGTTGGGCCTTGACCCCACCGCCCCCGATATTCACCTCGGCTTTGCCGTCGTGCTCAAGAAATTACGCGCTTTTCAAGACTTAGGCCATGAAGCGCACCTTATTATCGGTGACTTCACAGCCCAGATTGGCGACCCCACGGGTAAATCCAAGACCCGACCTCAACTCACCCGTGCCCAGGTCGAAGAAAATGCCCACACCTATCAGGAACAACTGTACCGGATTTTAGACCGATCTAAGACAAAAGTGCATTTTAACGGCGACTGGTTGGGCAGCATGACTTTCGCCGAAGTCATTAAATTAGCAGCCAAATACACGGTGGCGCAAACTTTGGAGCGCGAGGACTTTGCGCAACGCATCCGCACCAATAAGCCGCTTGGTCTGCACGAAATTCTTTACCCCCTATGTCAGGGCTGGGATTCCGTGATGATTAACGCCGATGTCGAGTTGGGTGGCACCGATCAACGCTTTAATAACCTGGTAGGCCGCGAATTACAGCGTACCAGTGGCCAGGAATCCCAGGTTGTACTCCTAATGCCCCTCTTGGTGGGCACTGATGGCGTGCAGAAAATGAGCAAGAGCTTAGGCAATTACATTGGCATCAATGACCCGCCAGCCGAAATGTTTGGCAAAGTCATGAGCATTCCCGACGACGCCATGCGTAATTACTTCACGCTTTGCACCGACATTCCTCTCGATGAAGTTGAAACCCTCTTGGCCGGGCATCCGATGGATGCTAAAAAGCGATTAGGGCGTGATATTGTCGCGCAATACTGGAGTCCTGCTGCTGCCACAGAAGCCCAGGTATCCTTTGAAAAGCAGTTTTCCCAGCGTGAAGTGCCCGACGAGATGCCAGAAGTTGAGTTGGCCGCAGAACCCGTGGGCGTTGTAGAACTGCTAAGACGTGTCTTTGACGTGAGCGGCGGTGAAGCCAAGCGACTGATCGGCCAGAATGCAGTTTCTATTGATGGGGAGCGAGTAGGGGACTTTAACCAGACAGTGGTTCCCCACAATGGCATGATAATTAAGCTGGGCAAGCGTCGTTATGCTCGCGTCAAAGTTGGTTGAGGATAAAACTGCTTATAACTGCGACACCCCTATAAATGAAAGTCTATGAGTAGCAGTGTCATTCTGAGCGCAGCGAAGAATCTGGTAGGAGTCTTCTTAGATGTATGGTTGATCGCACAAATATAACTCTAAGAACACAGGGAGTAGATTCTTCGCTGTGCTCAGAATGACACTACTCAATCTTTAAGGGTCGGTTTAGACTTTAACTTGTCCTTATAAAACAACTAACTCATGCCGAAGAAATCCGACAAAACCACGATTGACACCATGACGCCCGCGCAGCAGGCGCGCCATGCGCAGATTATGGTGGATTTTGAGCGCGATGTTGAAGAATTTATAGATCATACCCGTATTGAGCGTGGCTTTTCCGAGAACACGGCGCAGGCTTATGCGCGAGACCTGGCTCAATATGCAGCGTGGCTGTGCAGTGCCGGAATAGCCGCCGTGTGTGAGGTGCAGCCTTCGCATGTTTTACGTTTCGCGCACGAATTACGGGCGGCGCGGCCTAATCCGGCCACCGAGGGGCGGGTTTATTCCAATGCCAGTGTGGCCCGTAAACTGGCGGCAGTGCGTTCCTGGCATAAGTTCCTGGCACGGGAGCGCGATTATCCTGACCCTGCGGCCAAGCTTGATGGAGCGCATACCGTACGCCGCTTACCGCATGTGCTTTCGGTCGAGCAGGTGCAGGCGATGTTGGCTTCTCCCGCGCCTGGAGAGCCGGGTGGGGTGCGGGATCGCGCCTTGCTGGAACTTCTTTATGCCAGTGGCTTACGCGCTTCGGAGTTATGCGCCTTGCGTGCTCAAGACCTGGATTTGGAAAATGGCTTCGTGCGTTGCCAGGGCAAAGGTGATAAGGAGCGCGTTGTGCCACTGGGTGAGGTGGCCCGGCAAGCTATCACTGAGTATGTGTCTTTTGCCCGTCCCAAGCTACTGGCTCCTAAAATCGCGCGCCGTCCCTCTTCCTTGCTCTTTATTGGCGACGAGGGACAACCTCTATCCCGCATCACCCTGTACCAAATTGTCAGGTTTCATGCGCAACGTGCAGGGCTGCCGGAATGGGTCTCACCCCATACTCTGCGCCATTCCTTTGCTACTCATCTCTTAGAAGGTGGGGCCGATTTGCGTGCCATTCAAGAAATGTTAGGACACGCCAACATCACCACGACTGAGATTTATACCCATGTCGAGACCCAACACCTGCGCGCCAGCTACCTCAAAGCCCATCCTCGCGCTTAAACCTGAAATTTGGATGGGACGCCATGCCTGCGGCGGCGCTAATTTCATACGCCAGCTTACGCTATTGTTTAGCCAAATAGCGTAAGCTGGCGCGGCGCAGCCTGGCGTAACGCAGTTTGGCTTCCCATCTCCATATTTTAATTAGAGGGCAGTGTTTTATGGTCTTAACTCGACTTGTTGCCAATTGGGGTGCGCTTGCAAGAAAGGCACTTCTTCGCGGTTGACGAAGCGCACCCAATCATAGTCGCACGAGGCTCCGTAGAGTGGGCCGCCGACAATCATCTGGAGCGTAAAGCGCCGCGTATCGGCCACGCCCCACTCTTTGCCAATATCCAGGATCGCCAGTCCTGGAGAGGTCAGAGCTTGAGTCGTCCAAGTTTGCACTTCGTGACCTGTATAGTCATGCTCAACAATGCGAATTTGCGCGTAACTGCCCTCTTGGAGTTGGCTAATGCGTGCTATTGCAACCGGATAGTGCGCCAGATCAACCGTGATATCCCGTTGCAAACCGCTCCATTGATAAGAATAAGGAAAATTTTGCGCCACATGCGGCAGACGCAGGCTTAGTAAACCCGGATGCGTGCCAAAGACATCTACCGGATTAGCGGTAGTCGCCTGCTGCCATGCCCCTGCATCATTCATCTCATCGTTCCACCCGACCAAAACCGGCAATGCCCGTTCTCCTGGTTGCAAACTATGCTGTGGAGTGCCTTGAAGTCGTGCCGGGTTTGCCGGTGGGGATTGCGGTGTGATAGGGCTACTATTACCCAGCCGACTCCGCTGGGTAATAGTAGCCGTCACGGTGGACTTCACTCTCCCTTTTGGCACAGCAGGATTTGCTGCTCCCGCTGCTGGCGGGTTAGCCTTCTTGGGCTTGGCAGCCGGAGCTTTATGAGTAGTCGCTTTTAGAGCGTTGCCCTTTGTCGTAGGAACTGGTGGTGCTTGGGTGGGGCCAGACGCGATGTTATTAGCAGCCTCAACTTTGGCCCACCCGGATAGCAAAACCACTCCTACTACTATCGCTACTCTTTGCATATTGCCTCCTGATGCCGTCATCACCCGTTGTCACTCTAAGCCGCCTTGAATGGTGGTTAGTATTAAGACGTGGCGGTTTTTGCTCATTTTACTATAATGCCAGATTATCGTACTGCGAAAGAGTCGGCCTTAAAGCCAGTATTTTATTAAATGTGGATTAAAGATTACGTTAATTGGGTATAATTTAATGGCTGTGATAGTGACATGGGTTTTCTTAACGGGGAAATTCGTGTATGATTATCAAGTTAGCGGGATACGTCTGGCCATGATTTGGCAGGGCGTGAATTTAAATCCCTCAGCTAAGGAGACAACGAACTGAATGGCAGTTGAAGTTGGTCAGATTGTGCAGGGTACCGTAGTACGCCTCTTAAACTACGGAGTACTGGTCAAATTAGAGGATGGCACCACAGGTTTGGTTCATATTTCGGAAATTGACCAAAACTACGTGCGGGATGTTAACGATTACTTTGCGGTTGGCGATAACGTAACCGTAAAGATTCTGGCAACCGGGGAACGCGGCAAAGTTGAGCTTTCGGTGAAGCAGGCGCGCAATGAAGGCGACCCGCCCATCAAACCCCGCCAGAACGTTGATAATGGCGCAGCGTCAGATGGCGGTGGCGATGGCGACCGGCGTGAAGCCGACGGGCCACCCATGCCACGCCGTGAGTCACGGGCTTCTTTTGAAGAGAAAATGAACGATTTTATGCGTTCAAGCTCCGAGCGGTTATCTGATCTCAAGCGTAACGTTGAGAATAAGCGCGGCGGTAAGAAAACCCGTTAAGTTCGATTAGCTGAGGGATAAGCCTTTGTAACACACTGCGATGGTAGGAGAGAGCCGCTGCTGGGCCATCGCAGTAACTATTCCCCTTTATCCCCGATAATCCCCATCCTTAGCGGCGATTTCTCCTTCAAACACCACCTGAGCCGGACCAGCCATCAAAATTTCTGTGCCAGGCTGCCACTCAATATGCAGTGTGCCGCCGCGACTCTGCACGTCTACTCCCCGCCCGCAACGTTCGGTAATCTGCGCGGCCACGGCGGCTGCCGAGGCTCCCGTTCCGCAGGCGAGGGTCTCGCCCGCGCCCCGTTCCCAGATACGCAGTTTAAGCTGATGCTCATTGACAACTTGCGTCCACATGATAGAAGTCCGCTCAGGAAACCAGGCATGATGTTCAATCAGTGGACTCAAATGGCCAAACGGCTCATCATCAGGTAGAGTTGGCACAAAAATCACGGTATGGGTGCTGCCCGTAGAAAATGTGGTTACATGTGGAATGTGTCTGCCTCCCACCTCAAGCATATATTCCATACCGCGAGTAGCAGCTTGTGCCGGTGGTAGTTGCAGTGGAATCGTGGCTGGATTGAAGTCTGGCAAGCCCATTGCCACACGAATTTTATCCCGTGTCAGAACTTCTACAGTGCGTAGGCCAGCCCAGGTCTGCACTATAAATTGAGAATCCTTAACATGGCCGCGTCGGTTTGCCAGATGCACAATGCAGCGTAAACCATTGCCGCACATGTCTTCGCTGCCATCCGGGTTCCACATCCGCATCCTGATGACCGCCCCCGCAGTGCGAACTGGTGCCTCTGGTGTCGCTAATAATAACAAGCCATCACTGCCTATCCCATAGTGGCGGTCACACCAGGCGAGGGCCGCCGCCGAGAAATCAAAATTATCAGGAAATGGGTGGGACAGAGCATCTAAGACAATGAAGTCATTGCCCGCGCCCTGCATCTTGATAAATGGTGTCGAAAAAAGTGCTGTCATGTAGCTTGAAATTGGTAAACTGTGGTCAAGTTTTCCGGGATTCGCAAAACTGGCTGATAGTTTCGACCACTGCTTCTCTAAGTGTATAGAGTGTACAGTCTGTGCTAGCCCTGGGTTCTAAACTGCCATCTAAATTAATCATCGAGTAAAATCGCCGCCAATGAGAATTGTTATTACCGGTGGAGCCGGGTTTCTGGGTTCCCATTTATGTGATCGTTGTTTAGCTGAAGGGCATGAGGTGGTGGCGGTTGACAACTTCATCACGGGCAGCCCGGAGAATCTCAGCCACATTGACTCGCCCCGCTTTTCTTTTCGCAAGCAGAATATCAGCGAAGGCATCTTTATAGATGGCAACGTTGACTTTATCTTGCATTTCGCCTCGCCCGCCTCGCCCGTGGACTATTTAGAGCTACCAATCCAGACGCTCAAAGTGGGTGCGTTGGGCACTCATAATGCTCTGGGCCTGGCGCGTGCCAAAGGGGCCGGGTTGCTGCTGGCTTCGACTTCAGAAATCTATGGTGACCCTCTCGTGCATCCTCAAACCGAGGAATACTGGGGTAATGTCAATACCATTGGCCCGCGCGGGTGCTATGATGAAGCCAAACGTTTTGCCGAAGCTATTGTCATGGCGTACCACCGTATTCATAATATTGACACCAAAATCGTGCGGATTTTCAATACTTACGGCCCCCGCATGAGGCTCAATGATGGCCGTATTGTGCCCAATTTCCTCAAGCAAGCCATCCTAGGCGACCCCTTAACGGTTTACGGCGGAGGCCAGCAGACCCGCTCGTTCTGTTTTGCGACTGATCTTGTGGATGGCATCTATCGCCTGATGATGTCTCAAGAAAACATGCCAGTCAATATCGGCAATCCCTCTGAATTCACTGTCTTAGAGTTTGCTAACTTGGTCAAGAAGTTAACGGGTTCCGCTTCGCCCATTGTCCACCAACCCTTACCCCAAGATGATCCCAAACAGCGACGTCCCGACATTACCAAGGCGCAGCACATTCTTGGTTGGCAACCTAAAGTCACCCTGGAAGAGGGATTGCAGGAAACGCTGGAATATTTTCGCCACAAGCTTGAGACAATGCCTTTAGAAGCAGGGTAAAAGTAAGAGTTCGGCTCCGCGCCCCAAGGGTGGACTCACCAGGTTAGGTATGGAGCACAGACACCAAATAGACTGGGCGGGGCGGGCGCCCGCTTCTAATTGAGTAGAGGCCAAACAAGAGGGATTGGAAGAGACGCCAGCCACGATCTTGCATAACCCACCCTTGGCAGATTGTCCAGAGGTGGGAAAACCATCGCCGACTTCTATCCAGTTGCTTGCTATACATCAATAAAGAGCAGACAGTTATGTGGAGCTTAGGGTGCTATTGAATGTTAAGATTCGGGATTAAGTAACTGCCATAGTCGCTTGAATGTGGTATATTTTTATAAGCCTGTTTAGCGCTGCACTTCCCATAATTCACTTCGAGCAATGGCCATATCACTGTAGAATCTACTGTGATGTCCGTTGTTATGTGGGTTTAAGTGCCTCGCTGGAGCAGGAAACTCTATTGTCGTACATCACCATGACTGGTATTTGACCGTTTAATGACTTGAAATTAGCGATTTAAATAGCTGAAGATGGAACAAAAAACAGTGTTGCCCAGTCAGATACACGAGGTCTTAGCAGATGCTTTAGACGCAGCTTTGATACCTCTCACCTATCTGTTCCCGCCTAAAGTCAATACAGAAGGACCTGGTCAAACGACCAGATATTCTAGTGCAACCATTGCACTCGTTATTGGTAGGCCGTTCAAGTGATGTTTTATAGATGGATAAAGGAAGTTATTAGTGGCCCCGGCCACAGGTTAGTTCAGGTTAGCTAAGGATTATTTTATGCCTAACTCTTTTCGTCGGAAGTCACAATCGAGTGTTGCCGCCTCGGATCAGCGTCGTGGACGACGCGCCATGCCAGTTAAGAGCAAAGTGGCGGCTCATCATGCGACACATGCCCGCTCACCGCGCGAGGGCCGGGCGCGGCGGGCCGCCTATGCGCAGCCGCGCCTCTTGGTGTTGGCAATGTTAGTTATGTTGGCAGCTTCTGTCTGGTGGGCGGTGGCGCAGAGTAAAAAAGCAGCCTCTACGAAAACTGCGGCATCTTCCAAGTCGGCGGCCCCTACGCTCAATGTGCCCGCCACTAACTTTCAGCATCCCCTAACGCCCAGGGATATTCCAGCCATTGTCAAAACCTACGCGGAACGCCGCCGTATAGCTGCTAAATTGGGCTTGCTCAAAGATAAAAATGGCAAATATGGCACCCGTCGCTTCAATTTAACGGAGCGCGACTTAACCCCGTATAGTGCCAGTGATGAGCGCGAGCCAAGTTACAACCCTAACGGCAACTTCATTACTTTTGTCTCGAATGGTGTGGATACCAACAACGATGGACAGATTGACAGCTTGCCATCCGCTGGCACGCCCCATTATCATGTCTGGATCATGAATCGGGATGGCTCACAGCAGCGCCAGATCACTGGTTTACAGACAGGTAATTTGGCCAATGGCCAACCCGACCCCACCAAAGATGGTAACCGCGATCAGCGGACACCCACTTGGTCGCCTGATGGCAACACCATTGTCTATACGGATACGGGTGCATTCGACTCACAACGTAGTGTAAACCCTGATCCCGCAGTCAAAACTGAGTTGTCTACAGTTACCAATTTATTCTCGGCTACTCCAACCATCACTCGCATTACATTCTCTGGTGGTAATAAGCTGCGCCCCACCTGGAGTCCCAATGGCGTTGTTATCGCATTTGCAGCGGACACGTATCCGCAACGTCGCAGTGGTAGTGGGCCAGATGATCCCAACGGCGCTTATAATGCGAGTGGCGCATACTTCCCACTAGCTACAGCTCCCGGAAGCAACCCGGCCCGCTCTGAGTATGACATCTTCTTAATTGCTCCCACCGGTGTTGAGTCAACGGTGCGTCGTTTAACAGGCGGTTCCACTGATGCCGCCGGTAATGCAGCGGATGATCTTAATCCGGCTTATTCCATAGCTAATTCAGGCCAGCAGATTTACTTCTCATCCAACCGCACTAATAGTGGCCCCCTGACCAATCCCGCACGCCGCATCTGGCGCATGAATGCTGACGGTACTACACCGCAACAAGTTTCTGATCCCACGCAGCGACGAGACCGCATTGATAACGCTACTGTTGGCTCAACCGTAGTGGGCCAGGCTACGGATACGGATGATTATCCTTCTCCCTCCGCAAACTTTGGCAATGGTGAACGCGTTGCTTTCCAGAGCAATAGCCGCATTGATACCAGCGACACAACTCAGGATAATAACATTTGGTCGCTATTAGTCCGGGGCAATTCGCCTGAGGAAAGGTCTGGCAATTCGGCGTTTGTGGAATCAAACGTCACTTCGTCGCCAGCGGCTTTCACGCAGAGCGGCATTAATGCTATTGGCTCGGATAATCAACCAATCAATGGCAAGGACGGTAATGGGAATCCCATCACCGAAGACAAGTCAGATGATCGGGAGCCGGGCTTTGCACGCTCAACAAGTGGTCAAGCTCAACTTGCCGAATTAGCCTTTGCTTCAGATCGGCGTGCTGGCGCACAGCCGGGAACGATCAATCCTGCGCCACGGGTAACCCCGACGCCATTACCGACGGCGACTCCGGCCAACCCGCCGGGGCCGACCCCGACCCCCATTGACCCGAATAATCCTATCGTAGTTAATGGAGCTGATGGGGGTAATCATGACATCTGGGTCACTGTCTCAGAAGATTTCACACCGCCGATTTTATTGCCGCAGCAAACTGGTAACCAGGTGTTCCCCGTATTGGCCCCCGGTCCGCAGGCGGCTTCGGCTAACCTCACTGCGCCGCGCACCCCGGAAGAAGGGCTACAGGCTGGTCAACCAGTTACCATCGCTTTTGTGGTCCAGGAACTCGAAAGTGGCCTGTCCAATGTTCATATTGACATCATTGATGCAGAAACCAGCGGCTATCGCTTCGAGCCATCGCCTCAGGGCGGGCCTGGTAATCCGCAAAAAGTCAATGCAAGTGTGGCGGTAAACGTTAACTATGAAACGGATCCAGCGATCATTGACTCTATTGACTCCAGTAATGGCGGCTTTGTCATTAGCGATAATGGCCCTCCCACTGAAAAACAAGCTGGTGCCGTTAAAGGCGATGGCATTTACTATGTTCAAACGCAATATACCCCGCCTTTGACCCAAGATTATTACTTTAATATTCGGCTAACCGATAAGCAGGGCAATAGCTTTACTTACGATCATATCTGGGGTTTTACCAACAAAGCGTTTACTCCGGCCTCAAACTTCAACAGTGATCTGTTCGTCTCTGATTATACGGTTGGACAGCGCTTTCCGGGATTAGGCGGCGACCCACGTTACCAGACCGTGGGCGATCAGTTTGGACTGGACCCAATTGAAAGCTACTATCTTAACAATCCTATTGATCCGAAATTCAATGGCACTGCATCGGCTAACACTTTGGAAGGGTTGAGCGGCATACCAGTTGATACCTGGCGCATTCTCAGTCGTGGTGGTGTCCCCGATTCTGTCATCAATATTTATAAGCCAACTATTGTGCAGCAAGTTGATCCGGTTGGTGGTGCCAATGATAATCCGCCGTTTACTAAACTGTCCCGTAATGTGGCGGATGTGCATCGCTGTATTTGGTGGGCTTCGCCTTACACTGGCACTGTCATTAGCGGGCCGGGAACACTATTGGATGCTGACACGCAACGGCGGTTAAGTGACTTCTTGAATGCCGGAGGCCGCCTCTGTGTCACAGGCCGTGATGTAGCCTTTGCCCTATCGAACCAGGGGGGTGCCTCCAACAACTTCTTGACGGATGAGTTGCAAGCCAGCTTCATTGGAGAAGCACCCATCCAGGATACGGCTAACAACGTGCAGGCAGTCAGTGGCGGTAAATTCAGCTTTTATGATCAAGCCCCTGGGGGAGGAAGTATAGACATTGACAGCCCGGAGTTCCCCAAGCGGCCGCGGCCATTTCAGGATCCCTACAAAAATGATCAGTTTACGGATGCTGCCTTAAATCAAACTTATGGCGGTGGTATCGATAGCAATGGCACCAGTGGCATAGATTATTTGGGGTCTGGAAGTGATCCCTCATCGGTTACGGTGGCTTATACCAAGAATGGCAATACCGTGGGCCAGAGGGTGGAGAGATTGCGGCCTAATACCAATGGGTTGCACTCCCGTGTGGCTTTCCTAAGCTTTGGTTTAGAAGGGGTCAATCGGCGTTATAGTAGTTCGGTGCCGCCTAACCCGTCCTGCTGGAATGTGCGGCGTGGTATTGCCAGCGGAATCCGCGAGTACTACCTGAAGACGGGAGGCGTTACAGGTCGTGTGGTCAATGCTACCACCAACCAGCCAGTTGTCGGTTTCCTGGTAGAAGCTGATGGTCCCGGCGGGCCGTATTATGCCCGCACCGATGCTAATGGCACTTATACCATTGTCGGAGTTCCTCTTGAAGGCTTTGAGCCTGATAATGCTGTTGTCACTGCTGTGACTTTTAGTGGACTTCAGATTAAATCAGCCAATCCCGCTGGTGGAGTGTTGCCCAATGACCGGTACGTCCCCAACAATGGTTTTGGACAGGGTCTCTTTGGCCAAGCTACGGAGTCGGTAGTAGACCTGCGTGTCATACCTAAGTCGCCTGGCTCATTGTCGGGCGTGGTAACGCAGAGTAACGGCACTATTGGCACGGCGACCAGTCGTAGTGATGATACGCCATTGCCTAACATTCCCGTGCTGGTTAAATCGGTTCAAGCGTCACCCGACTTCCCTAACGGTGGCAAATACGCTGACTTAACAACCACGGACGCGGCGGGTAACTTTGCGTTCTCGAATGTGCCTGCTGGCGTTCAGTTGCAAGTTGTCTTTAACCCCAAGCCAGGCTTTGAGTCGGCAGGGGGTGACATCCCAGATAATAGCGGCATTCAATATGGTAATGGCGCGACGATTGGCCCCCGTTCGGATGTCGGGCGGCGCATTATTCCTGATGCCGCGCGAGATACGCCTATCGTAGTGCCAACGGGTAATCCATTTATTCTGAATGATACGGACACTAACGGCGATGGCATTAGTGATGTGGTAGACGATCCCGGCACAGTCAACAGCGCATTGCCGCTACTGGTTCCCGTCGGGCCAACCATCAATGGTAAAGTGTTCTTGAACAACACCAAGCAACCCGCTTCTGGTGTGACAGTTACCTTGTTGCAAAATGGTGTGGCGTTCCGCAGCACCCTGACTATTGCCGATGGCAGCTTTAGCTTCCCGGATGTTCCGCCCAAACTGAGTGATGGATCAACCCCAACTTACAGTCTCGTGGCGACGGTCAAGTATGCTGGTACGCAATTGACATCACCGACGATAAACTTGGGGCCAGTTACCCAGGGCACTGACTTGAATGCACCGGTTGATTTTCCCTATATCATCTTGTCGAAACAAGATGTGAGCGGCACGGTACTATTCAACAACCAGCCTATAAGAGGCGCGGTGATTACCCTGACGGCCAGCAATGGCTCGGTAGTGCCGCCTAATCCGTCGGGTTCCGGTGGCAATGTCACGGATGCTCAAGGCCATTACCTCTATCAAAATGTGCCGCCGGGAACTTATACGGTGACTGCCACTTATCCGACTAGTCCGCTAAATTTGACGCAGACTAAGACGTTAACGGTCGTGGCGGGCAATGATTACACAGTAGACTTTGCCCTCTTTGCACGCACGGTTAGTGGTAATGTCAACTTCACCAGTGGTAGCTCTGCCACCACTAATCCACCGTTGCCCCCTGGAGCCAAAGTTGAGTTATTAGACGTTAATCTTAATCCGGTTCTGGATGCGGCGGGCAATCCTTTTGTGACGACAACTGATGCTTCAGGGAATTACAGCTTCGCGCTGGTGCCACCTGGCAATTATAGAGCGCGGGCCAGCATCACCTTAATCTTCAATGGGGTGTCAGTGTCAGACACTGACATCAGTCCTATCTTCACGGTGGCGGGTCTGGGTGGCGCGAATGTCACCGTGCCTCAGTTGAATCTGTTCCTGGAGAGTATTACCGGACGAGCATTCCTGAATGGCACGCCAGTTGGGGGGATTACCGTTAATCTGTATAAGGGTAACTCCCTGCTCCTGACCACCACTACCAATAGTCAAGGCATATATCGCTTTGATAACCTGGATGCAGGCACTTATACTTTGCAGGCTACCAATGGAACTGCTTCGGGTCCGGTGAATTCGCTCCCCGTAACAGTGACCCTGGTACGCCAGGAGGGAACCCGCACCGGCGTTGATTTGAGATTGATAACGCAGGGCATCAGCGGCACGGTAACGCTTAGCTCTAACGGCGGACCTGCGGTGCCTACGGCAGGGGCCACAGTCGAGCTGCGGGACAGTAGTGGCAATGTGGTGCGGACAACCATCAGTGCTAGCGATGGCACTTACCGCTTCTCTGGATTACAAGGGGTGGCTCCAGGTAATTACACCTTGCGCGCCAGCCAATTCGGTGATGTCACGCCGGATGTTCCGGTCGTAGTTAGAGCTGGTCAGGATAACTCTGGTATCACCCTGCAATTGTTCCTGGAAAGCATTTCTGGTCGCGTAACACTCAACGGCACACCCTTCCAGGGAGCCAAGGTTGAACTGTTAGCGCCGGATGATACCACCGTCTTAGACACGACCACCAGCGGCACGGATGGCAGCTTTGTCTTCACCAGCAAGACAGCAGGCAAGTATATCCTGCGTGTTTCTGCTACTGCCAGTCAATTAGGAGCCACTGGTGCCGGTAGTGGCGATGTCGTTGAGTTGCCAATTACCGTGGTGCGCGGCATCAACTTCAAAGCTGCGGTAGACCTTCAATTGGTGCTGGCCAGCATCAGCGGACGCGTGCTGCTCAATGGACAACCCATTGCTGGGGCCACCGTAAATCTCACCCAGAACGGCACTGTACTGAAGACTGTGGTGAGTGGTACCGATGGCAGCTACAGCTTCACCAACTTACTGCCAGGCAGCTACACCATAGAGGCCAGCAAGGGTGGCGATAGTGCAGCCATTACAGTGAGTGTGATGCGGGGTCAACGCCTGACCCCGCCCACCGTGCCGGATATTCAACTGTTCCTGGAAACGGTCACTGGTAAGGTGTTACTGAATGGCAAGCCTATCAAGGGTGTCACAGTGTTACTGATCCAAGATCGCATCACACGGGCCAGGGTTGCTACCGATGCAGCAGGCAACTACAGCTTCACGGACTTGCTGCCAGGCAGCTATGCGGTGGAAGCACTCTATGGTGGCGATCAACAAACCATCATTGTGCGCCTCCAGCGTGGGGTTAACGTCACGGCTCCTCTAATCTTGCTGAAGTTGGAAACTGCGACAGGTCGAGTCTTGTTGAATGGCAAGCCTGTCTCAGGAGCTACTGTGGTGCTGACTCAAGGCACTAAGACCATCGGGCAGAAGATTACGGGGACAGATGGCACTTATAGCTTTACCAACCTGCCAGCCGGTGCTTACCGGGTTACGGCCAGCAAAGCTGGCGTCTCGGTCAGCATTAACGTGACCGTCGTGCGGGGCGTTAATCTGAAGGTGCCAGATATTCAACTGCGAACGCAGACCATCACGGGTCAAGTGCTCCTCAATGGCGCAGCCGCAGTCAACGCGACGGTGTTGCTAATTCAGGCTGATGGGACGCCATTTGGTCGGACGACAACTGGGACTGACGGCAGATATAGCTTTGCTAATCTGCCAGCAGGGACATATACAGTGCGGGCCATTGTCAAGAACGTGACTAAAGACCTGGATATTAACGTGCGCAATGGTGTCAGCGTGACCTTGCCAGCGATCAGGATCACGATTGCGACTCCGACTCCGACTCCGACGCCAGGCCCCACACCGACACCGAGCGGGCCGGATGACTTCGTAGTTGGGCAGACGTATCAGATTACGATTCCGTATGCTGATTCAACTGTTGCGACTGCTGCCACCACACCAGCTAAAGCATTCACCTTGCCGATGGTGTCTAACGGCGTGCAGAACTACCGCTTGTTCCGCTACAATGCGAGAACAGAGCAATATGACGAGCTAAGCAACACTTCGGCTTTGCATCGCGGCGAAGGTTATTTCCTGCGGCCAGAAGCGAGTGGCGTGAGCCTGCGCAGACCGCCTGCCGATCCAACCCGCAAGGCTATGGGTGATACCAAGTTCACCATTGTGCTCCATAATAATCCGAGTATTGCAGCGACCGATCCACACAACGGCTTTAACCTGATTGGTTCGCCGTTCAACCCGGCTATCTATACTGGGGCTGACTTCCTTAATTCTCAGGTTATCTTGCCCAACGGCCATGTTTATAACACGGTCAATGAGGCAGTCGCAGCCGGAATCATCAGTGGCAGCCTGTTTACCTTTGATGAGACTACAGGCGATTACACCGAAGTGCGCGGCAACCTGACCAACTTCACGGGCTACTATGTACGAACCTTTGTAGATGGAGTCCGCCTAGTCCTCAAGCCCAATCTGGGGGGCTAAGTGATGTCGTAAATGAAAAGAGCGGGGCAACTTCGGTTGCTCCGCTCTTTTTGTGACTGTGGTAAACCATCCATTAGCGCAGACCCGCCGCTAAAGCAGCGGGCTGAACCTCTAAGCCCCCTGAACCAGGCTATGAGATACACTTGGCTGGCTCTTTGATGGGTTGTGCGTCAATGGAGGGAAGAAGATATAACGAAGATGAATTATCGCATAGGATTAACAGCAGCTTGCCGCTTTCTGGTTTTGGTTGGACTGGCCTTCTGGATTGGCGGATTAGTCTTTTTAGGTGCGGTGGCGGCACCATTGACTTTCAAAATCGCCCGCGCCCATCACAGCGGCATTCTGGCACCGCAAATGGTGGGTGCGATGGTAACCAGGTTTAACATTGTTACCTACGTCTGCGGTGCATTGTTGCTAATGGGCTGGTTAGGCGAAAATTTGTCTCAAGGCGTCTCTGCTGGTTTAAGGCGCAAGCTTTGGGGAGTGCAGGGTCTATGTTCCGGGCTGATGTTGCTGATAGCCTTATACGCTGGTCTGGTGATGATGCCCGCTTGAATGTATTGCAGCAGAAAATATTGCCCCAATTGGCGCGTAACTCAACTACAACCACCTCAACGACCACAGCGGAGGAGCATCTCAGCCCGCAAGAGAGAGCTTTAAAAGCGGAGTTTGATGCCGGACATCAACAGTATCAACAGGTCTCAATGGTGGCGTGGTGGTTGGGCGTTATAACGTTATTGCTACTTTGTGTCAGAACATCATTGCCGCGTGTTAGTGAAGGAGCTATTAATGAACGCGAAGCGGCACCGGAGAGATTTAGAAGAGAGAGCCTTGTTGGGGAGCAATAGGTTCCCCGGTGAGATTCCAGTAGACCTGCAAAGTTTTGATACGCCCTTTACGATCCAGACATTTGACAAAGCCATTTTCGACACCGAACTCATGTAGCCTGCGGGTTAACAGGACATCCTGCTTGCAGTAGTCAATAACTGCATCGTGCCGACCTTCACGCCACCAGATAATAGACTGCAAACCTTCACTGCTTTTAGCCTCGCCCAGAGTTGCATTACAACAGTTATTTAAAGAGACGCGGAAACCCGCTGCTGTTTTAAGTTCTAACAGCAAGTCCAGGTATTTCAGGTCTTGCAGTTTGTAATCCACATAGCTTTGCACCACGCGAAGATCAAAATCGCGCAAATTAAAGCCGACCACGCAGTCAGCGGCGCGCAATTCATCAACCAGAGCATTCGCCTGTTCTTTGCGATAAATCCGATATTGATTGTCGCGGCTGGAAAGCGTCACAGCGATAGCTAAACCCAGTTGCTCAATATTGCGCCAACCACCGACCTCATCAGCGGCCCGCTCCGTCTCGACATCGAAATAAACAAAGTTCATAACCTGATTTTAATCTATCGTCTACTGTTAAGCTTTTGCCGCCAGAGCCATTTAATGATTTAGCAGGAAGACATGGTAGGAGGAGAGCAGTAATAAAATTTAGGGAGTTCCGTCTTAGCGGAATTGAGTGAGGATTGGAAATGTGGCAAAATCTACTTGCAACCTCAGCAATTTACAGAAAATAGCTTGCTTTATCTGCTCTTCAAATCATTACGGGTAGAGAACTGCAATGTTTAATCTCGGTGATCTATTACGCAAGCTCTCTCTCCTCTGTCTCCTCCCTCTACTGCTGGGTATTGCGGTATATACATTTATTCATTACGGCAAGCGTTACCATGTGCATCAGGTAAATCAGATGGTGGTGCGGGGAGATGCTCAAGTGAGCTTTGCCAGCGGCAATATCAAAATTGACGATTATCGTCCGCGTATTTCATTGTATTCTAATAACTGGTCAGAAGTGTCCCGGCGAGCATTTCCTGAACTATATTCTTTTCCTGCAAACACTAAGTTGTTCCGGGGCCAGGAAGTTAATCGGTATAGTGTGTTCAGTAGTGGTTATACGTCTGAGGATATGACAGGCGTATGGATACTGGACAAGCAAGCTAAGCGGCTGGGGAAGGTAAAAGGTTTATCCGGCAAATTCTATTACCTGGATGCAGGTTGGAATCATACTGGCACTATGTTGGGACTGTTATATGCCCATGCAATTGGTCAAGAGTACAAAATAGATATTGGAATTGTGAACCCACAGTCACTTCAATTTGAGTCATTGTACAATGTAAGTAGTAGCGGAAAAACAGGTGGAACAATAATCTGGGTTAACCAGATGTTCATAGCTGTTTGCCATGTGGTCAATGCTGCACAACATACGGATTTGTTTGTCAAAATTGATCCCACACATCTTCAGGGACAACAGCTTTATGTGGATGTTAAAGATAGGCATTTCCAGATAGATACATCTCCCGACGGGAACTATCTGGCCTTTGATGAAGATCCAATCGGGACTGGCCCCAGAGGAATTTGGGTGCTTAATCTACAAACCGGAAATTGTGTCGAGGTAATCTCAGAAGATGGCCCAAACTATTTCTATACCTTGGGTAGGTGGCAGAGCAATCGTGAACTGTATTTCTTTACAGGTACTTATCAGCTCTGTAAAGTAAGCTTCAATCAAATGCCGTAAATCTGACCAGCACTCATAAATCATCTCACTTAGTACGCGGATTCTCCGGTTGATCTTCAACTCCAAAAGTAGAGCAAGATGAGCTTTGATTGTTTGAATGATTTATTCTGAAGGCAACCTCTTGTTATACCAGATCAGGAGTGAGACCCAGTTTTCTCTGCTTTCCTCACTCCCTGTTTTCCTGCTAAATAATGAAATGTCCCTGCTTCTGGTTGTGCCTGATGAGATGCAATCAGTAAAATAGGAGAAGCGTTTACATAATTCATTATTGAGATTGGTGGCGATAGGTATCGCAGGAAGTTATCCGACACAACCCGGATGGGCTGAAGTCACAACGGCACGCTGGGCCGCCATTAAGTTGTTTGCAATGGATGTTGATGGCGTGCTGACCGACGGCAGCCTAACCTTCGATGAAAATGGCTCCTTGATCCAGACTTTCCACGTCCGCGACGGTTTTGGACTAGTCGTAGCCCGGCGTGCGGGCCTTAAGATTGCATGGATTTCAGGTCGTCCCTCGAAAGTAGCGCAAAAGCGTTTTGAAGAGTTAGGGTTAGACTATTGTCTGTTGGCCTGTGGTGATAAAGCCGCCGCGCTACGCGATTTGCAGCAGCAGCATGGTTTTAACCGTGAAGAATGCTGCTACCTAGGCGATGATTTACCAGACCTGCCAGCCTTTGCGATGTGTGGTCTAAACATCGCCGTAGCCGATGCCGTGCCTGCGGTGGCCCACCGCGCCGATTATGTGACCCAGGCACCAGGCGGGCATGGCGCAGTGCGCGAAGTCGTGGAACTCATCATGACGGCTCAGGGGCAATGGGAAAACGTCTTGGAGAAATTTACGAATATAAACCTGGATCAGCCCGCTGTGGAAAATATGCAACGGTAGTGGGCTTTGGTCTTAGGACTTTGGTTTTAGGAGTAGCGATTCATAACTGTACAGTGTGAATAAAGTGGATGCAGTAACTTAACTCACTGTTTTAGCAGTAAAGCCTTAGCATCATGTGCAAAGACCAAAGTCCTAAAACCAAAGCCCAATTTATGTCCTCTCAAGTTAAAGACATTTTACTGGCCCTCTTCATTGCGCTCTGTTTTGGAGTATTTTTCTCCCATGTCTGGCTATTGTTTTAAGAATGCTTTAGCTGGTGCTATATGAGGAGCCTGGGAGTTTGTCATGCTTCGCGCAGCGAAGAATCTACTCTGCGGCACTATAGAGTGCAAGGCTCACTCATTGCTTTAGAGACACTATGAGTAGATTCTTCCCTGCGCGAAGCATGACCGATTGCTCTCTTGCCTATAGATGATTTAGGCTATGTTGTTTATTGCTCCTGCTAAAACCCTCTCTCAGTACTTCCAATGCTCTACTTAACCGATGCCGCAATTTTTGCTCTGGTGCCACTGGTATCGGTATTGTTAGGTTGGTGGTGTGCCCATCCTAAGCGTACGACGCTGGAAAATACCCTGATTCCGGGCAGCGCTTGCCTTGGAGCTTATGCATTGTGGCTCTGGCTGCGCGGGCAAGTGATTGGCGTTGGGTTTGATGGCTGGCTGCTGTTGTTTTTGCTGTTCATTCCTCCGCGATTAGCTCTCACGCAGCGCAAGCAGGCTTTCATCAGTAATGCCCGCTCCGCATGGCATGGAGTGCGGGGTTTGCGGGGTCTGGATTTAGCCCTGGTGCTTTATTTGTGCCTCGTATTTGTCATTACCTTTATCCTGACTTTAGCGCCACCCAGTGGCGGGGATTACGATTCCCTGGTTTATCATCTCGCTGCGCCGCGTCAGTATTTACGCGCCCATGCCATTCACGAGTTGCCCTATGACCACCACACGTATTTCCCCTTTACGATGGAGATGCTTTATATGCTGGGGCTGGGATTGCGTGGGCCAGTGCTGGCGAAGCTATTTCATTGGTGGATGCTGCCCCTTTCCTGCGGGGCCGTGGTCGCTATGGGTCAACGCCACCTGTCACTGCGCGCCGGGTTGTGGGGTGCGGCGCTTTTTGCCTCATTGCCTGTGGTGCAGGCGGAAGCCTCCACTGCTTACATTGATCTTGGCTTAACCGCCTATTCTTGCCTGGCATTTTTGTGCTTCGTTAATTGGTTAGAGAGTGATGACAGGTGGTGGTTGGCCTGGAGCGGAGTTTTCTGCGGCTTCTGTTTAGGCATTAAATATCTCGGTGCGCTTATTTTTGGTTGGCTGTTGCTCTGGGCCATTGGGCGTCAGGTGATGGCACGCAAGTTTGACCTTAAGGCTACCAGCACCTTCCTCATTTGGGCGTTGGTTTTAGGGGGTGGTTGGTATGTGCGTAACTGGGTGTGGACAGGCAACCCCGTTTTTCCGTTCGCCTACGGCCTGTTTCATGGGCGCGGTTGGTCACCGGAAATGGCAGCGGCTTATACCGCCGACCAAATAAAATTTGGCTTTGGGCGCAGCCCGCTCGACTGGTTGTGGCTACCCTGGCGCGTGGCGATGACGCCTTTGAACGCCGGTGCCATTGCAGGGAAAATTGTTGGTCTTCCTTTCTGGCCACTGAGTGATGTGGTGGTGGATAATGGCACCTCCGGTTTATTTGAGGTGCCGGGGCTTGTGCTACAAACCGTCATCGGGCCTTTTTTGTTGGCTTTAGGCGCTCCTTTGCTTTTGGTTAAACGCAAACCGCAAATCATAGAGTTTATCCTGTGGAGCTTTGCGGCTTTTGCGGTTTTCTGGGCCGCGACGGGGCAATACATCCGCTATTTAATTCCGCAGTTTGCCCTGTTATCTTTAGCCTGTGGTTGGGGCGTCACAATTTATCTGAACCGCAGTGCGATTTTAAAGTGGGCCGTTTCCGTATCCCTGGCGGCCTGGTTAAGCTTTGGCCTGGTTTATAATTTGTGGAGTTTTCGCAATGCCCTGGCTGTCATCAGTGGGCAGGAAACGCCAGAGGCTTATCTGATGCACTTCCCGGCCTATGAAGCCATGCACTGGGCTTCGACCAATACACCACCCAATGCCCGTTTCGCAATTTACGGTGAGCCTCGCTGCTTTTATCTGGAGCGCGACTATTTCTGGGCCGACGACCAGCATAATAACTTAATTGATTACAGCCAAGTGCAGTCGGGAACTGACCTGGTGCGGGAGTTGAAACGTTTAGGAGCCACGCACGTATTATGGAACATGACCCCGGAATCGAATGGCGGCGCTTTTGGGCCACCAGCACAGCCTATGCAAGATGCCATCCAGCAGGGACTATTGAAGATGCTCTTTAAATCCAAGGGCTATGGAATTTATCAGACCACTGGTCAGGGCGAGGCGATGCGTTGAGCAAACACTCCAGTCCGCCAGAGACCACAGCCCTAACAACATCTGCAACCCTGGAACCAGCGGAGCCTACACAGGCTCCGCGTTGGGCGCTGAGTGTTTTGTTGGCCGTTTATATCATTCTCACCTCACTGCTTATCCTTAACGTTCCCATCAACGGCGCACCCGATGAAGCGGCGCATATTCAGTATGTGCAGCACCTCGCCACACGGGGCGCACTGCCAGTTTTTGTGCCGCTGGGAGCTAACTATCCAGGCTATGAGTTTCATCAGCCGCCACTTTACTACTTGCTCTGTCTGCCACTCTGGAAGGCGACGGGTGCGGGCGTGCAATATTATATGTGCCGTCTGGTCTCCCTGCTTTGCGGTGCCCTGACTTTGGTGCTTCTGTGGCGTGCTGTGGTGGCCCTTTTTCCGAATGATCCCCGTTTGCCAATCCTAACCACCGGCTTTGCGGCTTTGTGGCCGTTGCATCAAGGCGTGGGGGCGTCAGCGGCTAATGGCGCATTAAGTTGCCTTTTCTGCTCAGCCGTCTTCTATACGATTGCGCGTGCCTCGCAACGGCAATGGAAAATGACCGATTCACTGCTGGCTGGCGCATTTGTGGGGTGCGGCATACTCACCGCCACGGCCTCCCTTGTAATGCTATTTGTCGCCGCTGGTGCTGCCTGGTATTTTGTGTCATGCGATAATGAGCAGGGAGCGAATGATTCTCCCGTCTATGCAACGGCAGCGGTGGTTGGAGTCGCTTTACTTATCAGTGGGTGGTGGCTGATGCGTAACCAGCGTTTGTATGGTGACGCCCTCGCCCTGGGGATTTTTAACCAAGCTTTTAGCAAATCGAATCCTGGCCCGGCGCAGTTCCTAACCGTTTTTTCGCTTACAACTTACCTACGGGCCTTCTTGACTATTTTGTTTTGTACTGCATGGGGCATCTTTGGCGGGCCAGAAACAGCCGACAAAATGATGAATCCCTTTAGACAGCACGGGCCACGTCCTGAAGCATTGCCTGGCTTGATATTTGGGTTGGCTTGTATGGTCGCTACGGTTTTAGTTGTCTGGGGTCTGATCCGCTTCGCTAAATTCTGGCAGACCCAGCCCGCTGCGGCACGCGCGGCTTTGAGGTGGTGGAGTATCGGGTTTATATTAGTGCTCCTCTCCTTCGTGCAATTTAACTTGCACTATTACCAGGCTCAGGCGCGTTACCTGCACCCGGCGCTATTACCTATAGCCCTGGCCTTTGGCTTAGGTTGGCGAGAGGTTTTTGGAGACCCCAGCAACACGAAGTTATGCTGGTTGGCATCAAGTGTTTTTGGTGTTGTTTTGCTGGTGCTGAGCTTGTGGAACGCGTTGGGGTGGCGCACGTTGGTGTAAAGGACTAAGGGATGAAGCTAAGTGTCTTGATGCCGGTCTATAATGAGCACGCTACACTGGCTGAAATTGTGCGCCGGGTGCAAGCTGTGCCGGTGGATAAAGAAATCATTATTGTTGATAACTGTTCCACCGATGGCACGCGTGAAGTGCTGCAAGCGATGTTAGAGCAAGGTATGGCAAGTCCGGCGGAAGACACCGTTAGCCCGTTGCGCATCTGCTTTCAGACCCAAAATCAGGGCAAGGGTTCCAGTGTGCGCCGCGCCCTGGAATTAGCGCGGGGTGAATTTGTTATTGTCCAGGATGCCGACCTGGAATACGACCCGCAGGATTATCAGAAACTCTTGGCCGCAGCCGCCAAGGGGCGGGGTAGTGGGGCAGTTTTTGGTACACGCTTAATGCCCGGCAGCACCGCCCGCCGTGACCAACCCCGCACGTCTTTCTTTTATGGGCGAGTAGGGTTGACCGTCGTTTTTCGTTTGCTTTATGGCTCGCCACTCAGTGATGTGGCCACCTGCTATAAGCTGATGCGGCGCGAGTTAGCACAGCAACTCCAACTGCGGGGCAATGGCTTTGATCTGGATTTTGAAATAGCCGCTAAATTAGCGAAGTTAAGTCGCCAGGGCGTGCGTATTCGTGAAGTGCCAGTCTCTTACCACCCGCGCACGGAATTGGAAGGCAAGAAAATTCGCGCTTTGCACGATGGTTGGCGGGCCGCCTTAACCCTGTTGAAATACCGTTTTGTGAATTAACAATATGGGCGACAATTAACCAATCTTTGCATCTCATGGCGTTTAAACAACTGCGACTTCGTAGCTCGACTGGTTGCCTCCTGGCCGCCAGTGGGTTGGCTTTATTAGGAGTGAATGGATGTCATTCGGGGCAAACGGCGGACTCCGCACAGCAAGAGCTTAAAACCCAGGCAAAACAGGCCAAAAATCAATTGTCACCGATGGGTGATCTGGTGATGGAAAGCAGCGAATTAAGCGGGCATGACACAAAAGGTAGGCTGGTGTGGAAAGTGGGGGCGAGTCAAATTCATGTGGCAGCGGGCGAGGATCAAGCCCAACCGCGTCATGCGAATTTAATTCAGGGCCAGGCGACGCTCTATCGGGAGGGCAAACCAGAATCTAGTTTTCAGGCGAAGAACATTGAATTCTTCGATACCGCACAGGGCGTGCGGATGGTGATGTCAGGGGGCGTGCAAGCGCAAACGACGGGGCCGTGGACAGGCCAGCGCGGGCCGGTTCTGATGCAAAGCCCGCGTGCTGAAGTCAATGTCAAAACACGCCGCCTGCTCGCCACTCAGGTGCAAATGACGCAGGCTAAAACTCATGTCGTGGCCCGCGCTCTCACCGCTGATACCGGGCTGGCCATTGCCCAATTGCACGGGGATGTCAAAGCGACGGCACCTGAAGGCGTGGTAGTCGCGGATGAGGCCACCTGGAAATGGCACGAAGGCCGCGCCCAGGCGTATGGTAAGGTTAAGGCCACACATGACGCCACAATTATAACCGGGGCACGCCTGGATGCAGATAGCAACATCAAACAGGGTGCCTTAACGGGTGGGGTGCGGGTGGCGGCTCCCCAGGGACAGGCACAGGCTAGCACTGTCCATTACAACTGGGGTTCTGGTGCGCTGTCCGCTCAGGGTGGGGTCACGTTGGTTAAAGACAATGCGACCCTGACTGCGGCGCGTATTGATACCGATAATCAGCTCAACCATGCCACTTCGGATGGGGCTGTGGTGCTGCATCGTGGGGACACCACTCTGCACGCTGGAAGCTTGAGCGTGACGGGTAAGATGACGCGTGCGGTAGCTGGGGGCGGCGTCACCTTTGTGGGGCCAGACACACATATTAAAGCGAATCATGTGGAATTAACGAATATTGATGCACATGGGCAGAAGGTGGGGCAGGTGACAGCAACGGGTGATGCCCAACTGGAACGCAATGGCGAGGCTGTCACCGCCCAACGTGTGGAGATCAGCGACCTGGATATGAAGGCGAAGACAGCAGGACGAATTGTGGGTAGTGGCGGCGTTTTCGCCCGCAATAAAGATGGTGACGTGCGAGCGGCACATGTCACATGGAGCAACAGGCAAATTGTGGCGCAAGATAATGTCACACTGCATAAAGCGGACAATACACTCAGCGGTGAAAAGTTGCAAACTGACGATAAATTTCAGACCGCTACCCTTAGTGGCAATGTGCGGGGCCACCTCGCCCCCAATGTAACTGTGGGCGCGAATTCGCTGCTGTGGCAGCGCGTGCAAGGACATATCATAGCACGGGGCAATGTCACGGCGCAACACGACACTCTTCGTTTGCGAGGTGACCGCATGGATGCTACCACCGATGGCAACAACGCTACCCTGACGGGCCATGTCGTGGTCACCAGTAATGCGGGTACCGTGGTGCGTGCGCCTACAGCACGCTACGCGAAGCTGGCAGGAAAGAAAGGTCAGATTTATGCGTCGGATGGCGTGTGGTTCCATGATGCTCAGCATGGCCTTGAGGGTAGTGGTAAAAGCCTGGTCTACGATATGCAGTCGCGCGAAGCCGTGATCGTGAATGGGACAACTTCGGGCGATGTGCAGGTCTTCAAGAATAAAGTGACCTCCTAAAAGGGAAAGTATGCGTCAACGCTCAAATGCGGTTCGTGAGGTGGCTAAGAATTGGTGGGGGTTTGGTAGAGACGCGATTAATCGCGTCTCTACAGGTGCAAATTCCACCTGCCCCTCAACTCTCTATAAAGTGTATATCCTAGTCTTTGGAGTATCGCTGTATGGAGCTGCTGGGGTTGCAACGGCACAGACAACGGTTGCGCCGTTAGTTCGTCCGCCAGTTGCGCCTCAACCTTGGAAACTGAGCGCACCGATAGTTCATCTTTTACCGGGTCGGGGAGCACGTTATGAAGGTGGTGCTGTTTTTACTTCACCGCAACTGGATGTGCGTGCTCCTATTATAGAGATCGCCAAGACGAATACCAGAGCCCCATTGCAAATTCGGGCACTTAATGGTGTGATCTTCAAGATGAATCTGACGCAGCCGGGCAGCCCGACGCCTGCTCACATGGAAGGGCGCAGCGATGATGCGACATTTAATGCGGCGCAAAACACCCTGGTGCTGCATGGGAATGTGGATGGATGGTATCAAATCGGCCAAGGCCAGAAGAACACCTTGCGCGGTAGTATAGCCACTTTGACTTACGTGCAACCTAACCTGAACATAGATGTGGAAGGTGGGCCAGGAGGGGTGCGCTTTGAATTTGCGCCACCGCCTCCCAAGCCTGCTCCCCCGGCGACTAATAACCTACCAACCAATAATCAGAGTCATGCAATTCAATCGAACCAGCAAACTAATAGCGCATCAAGCCACAATCAAAGCAATAATGCTGCACCTCAAAATTCGGCTGGGAACCTGATGCGGTTTGGTACGGTGGTAATAACCGCGCAACGTGCCACCATAAAGGCCGTCTTAAGTACTGGGACTGCAAATACAGGCGCAGGCGTGTCGCGCCCTGGTAACAATGGCAGCAAGCCAACGACCGCCCGGGGTGCCACCACCGGAACGGCGGACTTTATTGGCAATGCCCACGCTGTATCGGATGACGGGCCGCAGAAGTTCGACATCGCCGCGCCGGAGTTTATGGTCACACGCGGCGCGACAGATGCAATGGAGACGCTGAAAACGATTGGTCGCACGCAGCTAAAAGTTGATTTTGCCCCGCCGCCACCGACTGTGCCTGCCAATAAGAGTGGCTCCAACGGAGCGCCGCCCCTTAGTGGTGGTGAACAAAACAAAGCTGATGTAGAGGCTAAGGCAGCCGCCAACCAGCCGACGCACGTTGAAGCTGAGGCTGATGTGCTCACCATCGAACCGGCACTAAATCAGATGGTGTTGGAAGGCAACATCGTAGGCTTCTATCGCCTGGCTTCTCCTGGTGAAGCGGCGCAGGATTTTCATTTTACCGGGGCCAATCGCGTTAATTTAAAAAATGTCACGCCCGCCGAAGCGACTCCTGATATTCCAGCAGGTTTGCGCTTGGATGCTTTTGGTGCGCCCGTTGTTATTGAAACGCCAGGGTTCTTTCAATTTGGTGGCAGCAACAGTGGCAAGAGCGGTAAACAGAAGTAGTTAAAGCGTCGCTCAATGGAACAGCCGATGGACAATAACCTGAATGGCCTGGTAGCCGATCCACTCTTAGACGCGGACGGCACACCACGCGCTATTGTGGCGAATGGACTTCGCAAGCAGTATAGCGGTCGCTGTGTGGTGGATAACATCGCGCTCGAAGTGCGGCGCGGTGAAGTGGTGGGACTCCTCGGCCCCAATGGTGCGGGCAAGACAACTTCTTTTTACATGATTATGGGCCTGGTGCGGCCCGACGGCGGCACAGTGCAGTTGGGGCAACAGAATATCACCCATTGGCCGATGCACCAGCGTGCTCGCGCTGGGATTGGTTATCTGGCTCAAGACCCCTCCGTTTTTCGCAAGCTAACCGTGGAAGGCAATCTTCAGGCGATTCTGCAACTCATGCCGATGTCCGCAGTGCAACGCCAGGCCCGTTGTGAAGAGTTGCTTCAGGACTTGGATTTAATTGAACGACGGCACACTCTGGGCTTCCGTTTATCTGGTGGCGAGCGTCGCCGCACCGAGATCGCGCGCACCCTGGCGACCAATCCACATTTCATTTTGTTAGATGAGCCTTTCACGGGAGTTGACCCGATTGTGCGTCAGGAGATTCAGCAAATTGTGCTGCGCCTCAAAGAGCAAAATATCGGCATTTTAATTACCGATCACAATGAGCATGACACCCTGGAAATCATTGACCGGGGCTATATCATCGCCGATGGCCATATTGTGACGCAAGGCTCAGCCCGCGACCTGCTCAACGATGCCCGCGCCCGCGAAGTCTATTTCGGGGAGCGGGTCAGTCGTTATCAATCGCACCAGGATTACCAGCCCAATGCGGCTCAGGATGAGAGTCCTCCAGAGCGGCGTGCAAACCAGTCCAAAAACCGTTAACATCTACTCGTAGCTTCCCGTAAATGGCCGTTTGACTTTGTATTTTGGTTTCGTCCGATGTTAACCTCGATTAAGCTTTTTGTGGTGTTGACAGTAGTGACCTGTGTGATCGCCTACTGGTCAGACAACCTGGGTAAAAAACTTGGCAAGAAGCGTATCTCCCTGCTGGGCTTCCGTCCGCGCCAAACCGCGACAGCCATTACGATGGCATCCAGTTGGGGCATTATGGTTCTAACCTTGCTCATCCTGGTACTCATTGATAGCAGTGCGCGCCGGGCTTTGCTGCGCTATGACCATATTAATGCGCAGGTTCAGGAGCTTTCAAGTCAATTACCAATACTGCAAGGGCACAATCAACAACTTGAGCGCCAGTCTAAAGACCTTAAAGAGAAAAACATCAAGAGTCAGCAGTTAGTTAATGCGACTCAGGAGCAGTTGCAAGGTGCAAAGCAACAATTAAGCTCCATCAAAGAGGCGTTAGGTACAGCCCAGGCTAAATTAGTAACGGCCCAGCGCGGAGAAGCGGAAGCGCATCAAGGCGAGGCAGCCGCCCAACGAGGCGAGGCGCAGGCGCAGCACCGGATCGTCTTAGCCCAGCACCAGTTAACGGCCAAGCAAGAGCAATTAACGAAAACACAGCAGCGTCTCGAAGGCGTCAATACGCGCTTATCCAATGCGAGATTACGGCTTGCTTCAATGCAAACTCAATTAGAACAAACTAAAACTCATGTTGTTACAACTAAGAAGGCTATTACCAACGTTTTGGGCGATTTGCGGGAACTTACCGAAAAACAAGCGAATTTACAACAACGGGTGAAGAACCAGCAAGTAACTGTGGCTGATTTAGAAGGTCAGCGTAAGGTGCTTGAGGGCAAGGTGCAAGAATTACAAACAGCAGCACAGGATGCGCAAGCGGCGGCCAGCAAATATTACCGTCAGGCAGGAGAATGGTTTGCCACCAGCAGAGAACTGTCGAACAATAAAATTATTGTCGCCGTTAATCAATTGTTGGCAGCACAGACCATCCCCGCCAATGTGACCACCACTCAAGCTCTCGCCGCTTTGCATCAAATCGTAACGGCGGCGAATGCCAAGGTGCAGCAGCCTCCCATTGGAGCACAGGTCATGCACCTGGCTCCCTTGAACATTGACTCTGGTGGCCAGCGGCTGCAATTGGGCGAAGAAGAAATTCTTAATCATCTGGCGGATTATATCACGACTTTTGAGGTGCCGGTTTCGGTGCGATTGATGGCGGCGTATAATCAGGTAGAGGGCGAAAAAGAAATCTCCGGGCGTTTGATGGTTGTCCCTGTACAACCAGTTTTTAAGGCCGATGAACCAATCACCGACCCCATCACCATAGATGGCACTCAAAGCGATGCTCGTATCTTTAATCAATTGTTGGGTCTTATCAGCGAAGGTGAAAAAGCGGCTCGCGCTAAGGGCGTAATGCCTCCTGTCAGCCCTGACAATCCCAATTTCTATGCATTAGGCACTAACGAGCGTATCTTTGAAGCCTTACGCCGTATTCAGGCGATTAAAGGCCCAGCGCGCGTTCGCCTGTTAGCGACTGATAGCTTGAACACAGTTGAGCCTCTGCGCGTGCGCATCGAAGTAAGCCGCTTTGAAGTCAGTCGGCCTTGATTCCCTTGATTAGCTCTCCCCCAGACGCACGAAGAATTTTAGCGATTGATCCCGGTCGTGATAAGTGTGGCGTGGCGGTGGTTGAAGCCTCCGGTGAGGTTATAATGCACAGTATCTGCCCGCGCCAGAACGTCCCTGCCCTGTTGCCAGCCCTGATTCAGGAATACACCATCACCGAAATTGTTTTAGGGAATGCTACCACTTCACAGCCGTTGCATCAGGAAATCCACGACATAGTGCCGGGCTTGCCCATTGCTATGGTAGATGAAACCGGCTCCACCCTCGAAGCTCGCCCTTTATACTGGCAAGCCAATCCCCCAGTGGGGTGGCGGCGACTTTTGCCGCTCTCTTTACAAGTCCCTCCAGCCCCCATTGACGACTTCGCGGCTGTCGTTTTGGCGCGGAGATATTTAAGTTAGCCCGCGTCGCTTCCCGTGCCGGGTTAAGACATCATCAGCAGATGCGCGTCTGCGCTGGTTTCTTCGTTGACCTGTAATTGCCCCATTCGTCAAACACATTGCTGCCGTGTTCAATCACTGCCCCAATTTTAGGAGTCTCGCTTTTGCTGTTAGGCTGAGTCCTCATCGCGCCCGTGATGGCAAGTCCTTCAATGGCACCACCTTCGCTACCTCGCCTGTGGTCAATGGCAAGGCCCAACCTTTTACCTTGACTACGAACTTGGATGTCGCTAAGGGAGTCTGGGCACGACGCATCGGTTTACCTGCTGGCAGTGACTTGCAGGCAGGTGATTATCGCCTTCTGGCTGTTGCTGTAGATGGTGCGGGGAATCGTGCCCAGGCAACTGGCACGTTCACGGTGCCAAGCAACATGACTGCCAAGACACCTGCCACTTCTACCATCGCCCTTTCAACAGCGAAGGCGAGTGTGGCCACCAATAGCGTGCAGTTACGCTTCTTAGGGGCACTCGATGCCGAGAGTGCCGGAGATGCTGTGCATTACACCGTGACAGTTAATGGTATGGTGGTAATGGTGGAGAGTGCTGGTTATGACGCGACGAATCGCAGCGTAACCTTGGGCTTGCCCGATGGCAGCTTGCACGTTGGCGATAAAGTCCTGGTTAAATGGAGCGGGTTGTTGGACGCGCGGCAGCAGACGTTGATGGGTCAGACCTCACTAATGGCTGGCAAGTAATCATCTACACCTAAAACTCTAAGTTGGCCTGGTTAGTCGGGCCAGCCGCAACAGCGACCCCGCAGCCGGGGTCGCTGTTGCCTTGACGGTATGTGAGACTTTGTCCCTATCTTGCAGCTTAGCCGAGCGGAGGTGTCACAAAATCTTTGACGGTAAGATTGGTTGCGGTGTATAATGAGGCTGTCTGTCACTTCATCATTAGAGTTGCTGTTTTCTCACTGCAACCCACTGCCTCATTTGCACCCCATGACGGAGTCGTCGGAGCATTGGTATTCGTCCTGTAGTTGGTAGCCTATCATACCTTACCCAACGTTTACCCTTGCATTTCTTTGAGCCGTTAGTATTTCTGATCACGGTAGTTTTGGGCCAATAATGGCAGCCCCCAGAGGAGACATTATGCAGCAGGTAACGGTTGGTCAGAGTTCAGGATCAGGTTGGACAAGTGGCGTGTGGCGGACGCGCCTACTGGCGCTTTGTGGTGTCCTGCTATGGGGGCTGACAGCAATCCCGGCCCACGCTGTTCTCCAAACCTTCACCGCCACGCTGAATGGTGCTCAACAGGTGCCACCTACGGCCTCACCCGCCACGGGCAGCGCGACTATAGTGTTGGATACTGTGACCAATATTATTACTATCAATGAATCTTTTACGGGTCTAACGGGCACCGCTACGGCAGTTCACATTCATGATGCACCCGCCGGTTCTAATGGCCCCGTAGTTGTTGATTTAACTGGAGTGCCTGCGGCTACCAGCGGCACGGTTCCACAGCAGACGGCGACTCTGACCTCAGCCCAGGTAACAGATCTGCAAGCAGGAAACTTTTATACTAACATCCACACTGCACCATTCCCTGGCGGCGAGATCCGTGGCCAGTTCGTGCTGCCCAATGTAACGATTGCTAAAACCGGGCCAGCCTCGGTGCTGGCGGGCAGCAACATCACCTACACCCTCGCTATCACTAATAATGGTTTGGGCTATGCTCAAAGTGTAACCTTGAGTGACGTGTTACCTGCTGGCGTCACTTTTGTGTCGCAGAGCCAGCCCGCTGTCGGACCGCAGTTCAACCTGTTGAATACAGGTAATACCATAAGTGATACCATCGCTATCTTGGCCCCTGGAGCCTCCCAGACCATTACCGTGGTCGCAGCGATTCCTGCTAACGCCGCTGCTGGCAGTACTCTTAGTAATACAGCGACGGTCACGACGGCAAGTTTTGACCCCAATATCGCTACTAACGGCACGTCCACGGTCAATACCACCGTCAATACCCAGGCCGATCTATCAGTGAACATTACTGGCCCGGCCACCGCCATTCCTGGCAGCGATGTCACCTACACCATCACCCAGACCAATAACGGCCCCAGCGATGCCCAATCGACAGGCGTTTTTGGCACCTTGCCGAGCCATACCTCGCTGGTCTCGTTCACTCAAAGCAGCGGCCCCGCTAATGGTGCTCCGCTCCCCCCTGGCGGCACGCAGACTTTTACCCTTGTGATATATATTGATCCCGCCACGCCCTCTGGCACTATCCTCCCCATCCCCGCCAATACATTCAGCACGACTTCTGACACCAATAGCGCCAATAATCAATCTACGTTCAATACCACAGTGCAAGATCAAATCACGGGCACAGGTAACGACGATGTGTTGGTGGTAAATGCCACCGGCCCCAACAGCGGTACCTACCAACTCACCTCGAATGGTGTCGTTGGCCCGGTTATTAGCTTCACTGGCATTCTCTCCTTCAGCTTCAATGGTGGGGCGGGTAATGACACCCTTATTATCAACAATCCCGTTGGTGGTTTGTTTGCTCCCGTCAATGGCATCAACTACGATGGCGGCGGCCAGAACGGAGCGCCGGGCGATAGCCTGCAAATCGTGGGCGGCAGCGAAACCAGCGCCACCTATACCTACGGTTCGACAGATGCCAACGGACATAATGGCACCATTACTCTGGTCAACGGTGGCACCACGGCCCTCTATCATTACACTGGTCTGGCTCCTATCACCAACACCGGGACGGCGTCTGACATTATCTTTAATTTGCCCTCTGGCGATGGCGATAACCTGGCCCAGTTAGGCGATAACGGCAACCTTAATGATGGCCTCTCGCGTTTAAGCAGCGGCAACGCCACTTTCGAGACGACTGATTTTGCCAATCCTACCAACTCGTTGACTATCAATGACAGCAGCGATGGCGAGACGGTGAGGGTAAGCCGCCTTGACAATGGCTATACGTCGTCCATCACCGTGAATGGGGGTGCGGGTGCTAACACCCTGACTGTCAACAATAGCAATGACTTCGCGGCCAGTGTCTACAACCTCACGCCAACTTCTATCGTCGGCAGCACCCTGCCCCCAGTGACTTACAATAATATTCAAACGCTCAATGTCACGGGTGGGCAGAACAGTGATACCTTTAATGTGCAAGCCTCCGCTGCGACGACTTATAATCTGGATGGCAACAACCCTACGGGAGCGCCAGGCGATGTGCTGAACTATGATGCGCAGGGTCGCGCCGTGACGCGGGGTGCCAATAGTATCACTTCATTGGGTGTGCAGCCAGTTAATTATCTCAACTTCGAGACGGTCAACATCCTGAACGCCATTCCCAGACTTTCGATTAACAATGTGACGCTGGCTGAAGGCAATAGCGGCACCACCAACGCCGTCTTCACAGTGACTTTGGATGTGCCCAACAGTGCTGCCCCGGTGACTGTGAACTATGCCACCGCCAACGGCACGGCCACCACCGCTGATAACGATTATGTTGCCACTTCCGGCACGCTCACCTTTACCCCCGGCCAGACCACCCAAACTTTGATTGTGCCCATCAATGGTGACCTTAAGTTTGAACCGAATGAAACTTTCACCGTAAACCTGAGCAATGCCGCCAATGCCACTATCGCTACGGCCACAGGCACGGGCACGATTCGCAATGATGATGTCCAGCCCACCGTCTCCATCAACAGCGTGACGGCCAAAGAAGGTAATAGCGGCACCAGCAACTTCACCTTCACCGCCACGCTCTCCAATCCCAGCAGCCTCCCGATTACCGTGGGCTATGCTACGGCGGATGGCACGGCGACAGTGGCCGATAATGACTATGTAGCGCAAAACGGCACCCTGACCTTTGCTCCTGGTGAGACCAGCAAAACCATCACGATTGCTGTCAATGGCGACACCAAACAAGAGCCAGACGAGACCTTCACCGTAAACCTGAGTGCGCCAACCAATGCCACTATTGCCACCGCAACGGGCACAGGCACCATCCTCAATGACGATGGACAACCCTCTATCAGCGTGGCCGATGTGACCGCCAATGAAGGCAATGCGGGTAACACCCCTTTTAGCTTCACGGTTAGCCTGAGCAATGCCAGCAGCCAGAGTGTGAGTGTCAACTATGCCACTGCCAACGGCACGGCCACTGCGGGGGTAGATTACACCACCAGCGCGGGCACGTTGACCTTTGCTCCCGGCGAGACCAGCAAAACTATCGTAGTGTCAGTCTTAGGCAATAATCTCAGTGCGCCAGATAAGAGCTTCACGTTCAACCTGAACACCCCATCTAATGCCACGATAGCGCGTGGTCAAGCGGTGGGCACTATCCTTAATGATGATGGCGCTCTCAGCATCAACGATGTCACCGTGACCAAACCCACTACCGGCACCACCAATGCCAACTTCACGGTGAGTCTGGCTAACCCCAGCAGCCAGACCATTACGGTGGATTACCTGACTATCAATGGCACCGCCAAAGCTGGCAGTGACTTTACTGCGGTGAGCGGCACGCTAACTTTTGCTCCCGGCCAGACCAGCCAGACTATTGCGGTGCCGATCATAGGCAACACGATCAATGGTGATACCTCAACTTTTACCGTTAATCTTGCTAACCCGACCAAAACTACCCTCCTTAAGGCGCAGGGGACGGGCACCATCCTCAATGCCAATAGCGCTCCGACAGTGAGTGTTAACAGCGTGAGCGTGGTGGAGGGCAACCTCGGCGACACCAATAAGGCTCTCTTCACGGTGAGCCTGAACAATCTCAGTGGCAAGACTGTCACGGTGGACTATGCCACCGCCGATGGCACGGCCAAAGCGGGCAGCGATTATGTGGCAACTTCGGGCACATTGACCTTTAGCCCTGGCCAGACCACGCAAATTGTGCCGGTGCAGATCATCGGCGATAATCTGGTGGAAGGCAATGAGACCTTCTTTGTCAACCTGGTCAATGCGGTCAATGCCACCCTCGCTAACTCGGTGGGTACGGGCTTGATTCAAGATGATGACACCGCCCCACCAGTGCTCAATCCAATCGTGAGTGTGCAATTCACTAATGTCGGAACAGGTAACATCTTCCGCAGCTTGCCCACTGTCGTGGGCAGTGCCGGGGAGAGCAATGCACCTGCGGGCGCGAACCTCACGGTGCAGGTAAGCATCCAGCGTCAGAGTGATAAGAAGTTCTTCGATGGCAGCGGTTGGAGTACTTCTCCCACGCTCTTTCCGGCCAACTTTGCCAATGGCACCTGGACTTTGCCTACAGGTGCATTGCCCAACAACACACCTAATGGTCAATTGTTAATTGACGATCAATATACTCTTACCGCGACCGCTAATGATGGCTTAGGCCATACGGCAACTGACAGCGTAACCTTAAGCATTGACCACACCTCGCCTACGATCTCCATCACGCAGCCCCAAGACAAAGCGGAATTAACCCGATTGGGAGCTATTGGCGGCCACACCAGTGATGCGCCCGGTGGTACGGGAGTCAAACAGGTATTGCTCTCCATTATTCGCGCGAGCGATGGCAAATCCTTCAATGGCACCAACTTCGTCACTTCGCCTGTGGTGGGGGGTAAGGCGCAGCCGTTTGCCTTGAGCACCAATCTGGACGCAGCCAAAGGGGTGTGGTCACGGCGCACCGGTTTGCCTGGTGGCACGAGCTTACAGCCAGGCACCTATCGTCTGTTGGCCATAGCTATTGATGGAGCAGGCAATCGTGCACAGGCTACCAGCAGCTTTACTGTGCAGAGTAGCACGGCAGGGCCACCAACTGCCTCAACGATCAAGCTGTCGTTGGCTAAAACCAGTGTCGCGGGGAACAGTGTGCAGTTGCGCTTCTTAGGGGCGCTCGATGCCGAGAGTGCCGGAGATGCTGCGCATTACACCGCGACAGTTAATGGTATGGGGATAACAGTCGAGAGCGCAGGTTATGATTCAACCATCCATAGCGTGACGCTGAGCTTGCCCGATGGTAGTTTGCACGCTGGGGATAAGGTGACAGTGCAGTGGAGTGGGGTGAGCGATGCTCAAGGTGCTCTGCTCCAAGGGCAGGGCGGGCCTTTTGTAGCGCGGTGAAGCAGGGCTGCTCCAGAAGAACTGCACCAGAGTAGAGGTGAGTGAAAAGCGGTTGCACTATTTCGTGCAACCGCTTTTATTTTGGCGTTGGGAAAATCATAGAGAGAACTTCGTGGCGATAGCTGAACGACTTGACAAAAGACAGGAAAACCATTTATAATCAGCACGCTCTTAATGTATCGGCCAACATCTTCGCCGCCTGAGTTTATACCCGAACTCACTACACCTAAGCTGGCCCGGTTTAGCGAAAAGTCGTTGTAGCTATGCTGTCACCCAAAGTTATCCGGCCCTTGGTGTCCGTTGCGGATGACCAATAGGAGAATTGTATGCGTCTTGTCCTCATGCCATCTTTGTCGTCTATCACAACCCCGCCTTCTTTAAAGCTCCATGCCATTTCGCCTGACCCCAAGACAGCACCTTCTATTGTGCCCTCTGGTTTGGCACAGGAGAAATCATCTCGTCATTATCGGGGCATGAGTTGGCTCTCTCTCTGGCTGATGCTGGGGCTATTCTGGGGCGCGGGGCTGGCTTCTGCCGCCACGTTCACCGTTACTAAAACGGCTGATACCAATGATGGCACCTGCGATGCAGATTGTTCTTTGCGCGAAGCGGTCGCGGCGGCTAACACGGCAGGTGGGGCTAACACCATCAATTTCGTGCCTGCCTTGGCAGGGCAAACTATCAGTCTTAATACCGTCGGAGATAGCTCCTTTGGTTCCTCAGCCTTGCTGGTGACAAGCAGCATAACAGTGCAAGGCTTGACGGGCAATAGCGGTATCACCATCGCCCGTGCTACCGCTGGCGGGACGCCGAATTTGCGCCTCTTCGCGGTTACGGCAACTGGCAACCTGACGCTGCAAAATGTAACTTTGAGCGGCGGTTTAGCCCAAGGTGGCAATGGTGGCGCTGGCGCTGGCAACACGGGTGGCGGGGCTGCCGGATTGGGAGGCGCGATCTTTAATGCAGGCACCATCTCTATTTTAAATAGCACCTTGACTGGTAATCAGGCTATTGGTGGCAACGGCGGTGCCAATGCGGGGAGCGGTGGCAGCTTTGGCACGGGCGGCGGCGGGCTAGCTAGCGATGGCGCTCCCGACACTGGCGGGAACGGCGGTGGGCCAAACGGCGGTATTGGCTTTGGCGGTGCCGCTGCTGGCTTTGGTGGCGGTGGCGGCGGTGCCGTTAGTGGCGGTGCTGGCGGCTTTGGCGGTGGCGGTGGTGGTGGTGGCGGTCACGGCGGCTTTGGCGGTGGCGGTGGTGGCACGGGCGGCGGCGGCACGGGCAGTGGCGCTGCTGGCTTTGGCGGCGGTAATGGAAATAATGGTGGCGCGAACTTTGGCGGCGGTATTGGTGGCGGCGGCGCAGGATTAGGCGGGGCCGTCTTTAATTTTGGCGGCACGGTCACTCTCACTAATGCTACCATCGCAGGCAATACGGCCCAGGGCGGCACGGGCGCGCATAGTGGCAGCGGTTTCGGCGGCGGCGTATTCTCCCGCAATGGCAGCGTAACGGTCAGTAGTAGCACCTTCAGTGGTAACAGTGCCGCCCAGGGTGGCGGTGGCTTGTACCTGCTCGGCGATGCCGCGAGCGTGTCTTATAGCGTTGGCAACACTATTCTTGCTAATACTGCTGGCGGCGCGACGGATGCCTTTGTGAACACGATCAATGGTGGCACGGCGGCAGGCGCGAATAAGTTTAATCTGGTGAAAGTCAATGGCAGCGGGGGTAATGCCCTGACCGGTGTCACCGTGACCGCAGATCCTCAACTCGGCGCACTGACCAATAATGGTGGCCCGACGCAGACTCTGGCCCTCCTTGCAGGCAGCCCGGCCATTGACCAGGGCCAGGATGTGAGTGGCACGGGCAAAGATCAGCGCGGGCTGACGCGGCCTGTTAATCTCAATGTCTATCCCAACGCGACAGGCGGCGATGGCAGCGACATCGGTGCTTTTGAAGTGCAGAACAATGACACGCCCCAGGCGGCTTCCCCAATTGTAGTCAACACCACTGCCGATCACAACGACGGCACCTGCGGCACAACCGACTGCACCCTGCGCGAAGCCATTGGGTTCGCAGCCTCGTTGACGGGAACGCCCACCATCACCTTTGCCAACAACGTAACGGGCACCATCACGCTGACAGCGGCCCTGCCCAACCTGAGCACCAACCTCACGGTCCAAGGGCCAGGCGCTAACGTGTTGACGGTCAGTGGCAACAATGCCGTTCGTGTTTTCACTGTCTCCAATGGCACCGCCACTGGCCCCACCGTTAGCATCTCCGCCTTGACCATCAGCCATGGCTTCAGCACTACTGATGGCGGGGGTATCAGGAACGATCAGAGCACTCTTACGGTTAGCAACTGCGTCCTTGACAGTAATGTTGCTTTCGGTTCTGCCGGGGGGATTTACAATAATGGTACCCTGACCGTCAATAATAGTACCCTGACCAACAATTCCGCTCAGAACAGTGAGACTGGAGGCATCTGGAATGACGTGAGCGGCACCCTGACCTTGAATAGCAGCACCGTGAGTGGCAATGCTTCAGCTCACAACGCGGGTGGAATCGCAAATGATGGCACTGCAACAGTAAATAGCAGCACCATCGCTAACAATGTTGCGAATACTGGTGGTGGAGGGATTAGCAATGATGGCACCTTGACCGTGAACAGTAGCACCCTTGCTAATAATACGGCTAGTGCCACTCAAGGTGGCGGGATTAATAATTTTGGGGGCACCCTGACGCTGACTAATAGCACCGTGACCGGAAATAGCGCATCCGCCAGTGGGGGTGGGCTAGAGAACGACGCGACGGCGACGATAAATAACAGCACCATTGCCAATAATTCTATAAACGTTAGCATTGGCGGGGGGATTGCCAATAATGGGACGTTGAATCTCAACAACAGCATTGTCGCCAATAATAGTGGAAGAGATCCCGACCTGAGTGGCAGCATGAGTTCCGGGGACTACAACCTGATCTTTGATACCACCGGCGCGACACTCACGGGCAACCATAATATCACGGGCCAAGACCCTTTGTTGGGGCCGTTAGCCGATAATGGCGGGCCAACTCAGACCTTAGCTTTGCTGTCGGGTAGCCCAGCCATTGATGCGGGTGATCCCGGCTTCACCCCGCCGCCTACTACTGATCAGCGCGGTACTGGCTTCCCCCGTGTCATAGATGGTCGTATTGATATTGGCGCGTTTGAGTTGCAGCAATTCAGCAAACTGGTTTTATCCAAAACGGCGCCGACAGCCCCGATTATTCCGGGGGCTAACATTGCCTATAGTCTCAGTCTCACCAATAATGGCCCCAGCGCTGCCACGACTACTTCTCTTACAGATACCCTCCCGGCCCATACAACGTTTGTCTCGGCTACGCAGAATAGTGGCCCAACCTTCACCTTGACCACACCGGCTGCTGGCGGCGCGGGCACCGTGACGGCGAGCAACAACAGCTTTGCCAGTGGCGCGACGGCCACTTTCACAATTGTAGCGCGAGTCAATAACAACACGCCCGACAATACCACCATCACTAATACGGCGTCAGTGACCAGTCCATCTCCTGATACCACTCCCGCCAATCGCACGTCGAGTGCGACTATCACTGCTAACACAGCGATTAGCGGCACGGGCAACAACGACACCCTTGTCGTCACAGCCACTGGCCCGGACAGCGGCACCTACCAACTCACCACCAATGGTGTTGCTGGCCCGGTGGTGGCCTTTAGTAATCTCCCCGCCTTAACCTTCAACGGTGGCGGAGGCAATGATACGCTCACCATCAATAATCCCGCCGGTGGCCTCTTTGCGCCAGCAGGCGGTATCACCTACGATGGTGGCCCCCAAACGGGAGCGCCAGGAGATGTGCTGCAAATTGTCGGCGGAGCGGAAACCACGGCCACTTATACCTACACCACGACCGATGCCAACGGGCACAATGGCAACATTAGCTTAGTCAATGGCGGCACCACGGCCACTTACAACTACAGCGGCTCAGACCCGATTTCCAATAGCGGCACAGCCACCAACATCATCTTCAATCTGCCGGGCACCTCGGATAATATCGTGCTGCAAGACGTAGGTGGTGGCAACTCGCAACTGAGCAGCCCAGATGGAACCTTTGAAACGACCACCTTTGCCAATCCCGCAGCCGGTGGTTCGGTGACGATCAATGCTGGTGGCGGCAATGACAACATCAGCATTACGCCTTCGCTCAACTATCCAGTGCTTGTAGATGGTGGCCCCGGCCTGGATAGCTTGAATGTTGACCTGACCGGTGTCATCAATCCCGTCTTCACCAGTACCGGCACGAATGCAGGCACCATCACCTTTGGCCCGGTTGGTAATCGCCAGACCATCACCTACAGCAATGTGGAAGTGGTCTATCCCACCAATCAGCCGCCAAGCAACACGGTGCCGGGCAATCAAACCACGCTGGAAGATGCGCCCTTAACGTTCTCAACGGGAAACGGCAATGCTATCACGGTGTCTGACCCGGATGCGGGCGCGGCTCCGGTGCGCGTGACTTTGATTGTCACCAATGGAACTCTAACCTTACCTGCCACCACGGGCCTGACCTTTACTAATGGTGCCAATGGCACCGCCAGTATGGTCTTTACCGGCACCATCAGCAATATCAAAGCTGACTTAAATGGCCTCGTCTTCACGCCCGCTCTGCATAGTCGCAGTGCTGGCTTGTTGACCATTACCACCAATGACTTAGGCAACACCGGCAGCGGCGGAGCGAGGAGCGCCACCGATAACGTGGTGATTAACATCACTCCGGTCAACCATGCGCCCGTAGCCAACAACGACAGCTATAGTACGACGGCGACTATTGCTCTCAATGCACCTGCGGCCAATGGGGTGTTAGCCAACGACACCGATATTGATGGCGATGCGCTTACGGTGGGCACGCCGCGCCCAGTGAGTGGCCCCAGTCATGGCACCCTCACCCTCAAGGCCGATGGTTCCTTTACCTATACGCCAACCGCCAATTACAGTGGGCCAGATAGCTTCACTTATGCGGCTAACGATGGCACCACCAACGGCAACACGGCGACGGTGAGCATCACGGTCACTTCGGTCAATCATGCTCCGCTGGCAGTCAATGACACCTACACCACGAATGAAGACACGCCTTTGACGGTGAATGCCGCTACCGGGGTGTTAGTCAATGATACAGACCTAGACGGGGATGCCCTGACCGTCGGGGCTGTGGTCAATAACCCAGCCCACGGCACGCTCACCGTTAACCCCGATGGCTCCTTTACCTATACCCCGGATGCTGACTTTAATGGTAGCGATAGCTTCACCTATCATGTCTTTGATGGCACCACCTTTAGCAATACCGCGACGGTGACGCTGACGATAACTGCCGTCAACGATGCGCCTGTGAACAGCGTGCCGGGTGCCCAGAGTGTCAACCAGGATACACCACTGGTCTTCTCTTCTGCTAACAATAACGCTCTCTCAATCAGTGATGTGGATGCAGGCACCAATCCGGTGCAGGTGACGCTGGCAGCAACGAATGGCACGGTAGCCTTGGCGACGCTCAATGGCTTAACGGTGACTGGCGGCAGCAATGGCAGTGCGACCATCACCGTCTCTGGCACGCTGGCGAGCCTGAATGCGGCGCTCAATGGTCTGCGCTTTACTCCAGGTGCAGGCTTCACGGGAGCCGCCACTCTGAGCCTTACCACCAATGATGGCGGCAACACGGGAGCAGGTGGAGCTAAGAGCACCAGCAGCACGGTGCCTATTACCGTTAATGCTGTTGCCCGCACCCTTTCCATCAATAGTGTCAGTGCCCTCGAAGGCGATAGCGGCGTCACCCCGGCTATCTTCACGGTGACTCTCTCCGCTCCCAGCACGGTGCCCGTCAGTGTGCAGTTTGCTACGGCTGATGGCACCGCTAAAGCGGGCAATGATTATCTCAGCACGGGGGGCACCCTCACTTTTGCGCCTGGTGAGACGACTAAGACCATAGCGGTTTCGGTGGTGGGCGACACCATGCAAGAAGATAACGAGACTTTCCTGGTGTTGCTCTCCAAACCCACGGGAGGAGCTACCATCAGCACTAACGCTGGGGTGGGCACCATTCTTGATGATGATGGCCCGCCCTCGCTGGCCATTAACGATGTTCAATTGACCGAAGGCAACAGTGGCACGACCAACATGACCTTCACGGTAACGTTGACAGCACCCAGCGGTAAGCCGGTTAGTGTGGATTATGCCACCGCTGATGGCACGGCGACGGCAGGTAGCGACTACATGAGCACGAGTGGCACGCTCAGCTTTGCCCCTGGCCAGACCAGCAAGACCATCAATGTGCCCATTATTGGTGATACCGTTGTCGAGCCGAATGAGACCTTCCTGGTGAAGTTGAGTAATTCCGTGGGGGCACCTTTAACCCGCGCTCAGGGCACCGGCACCATTATCAATGACGATCAGGTACCACCCACACCGCTGCTGAGCGTCAACTTCAGCAATGTGAACAATGGGGATGTCTACCGCAGTCTGCCCAGCTTGGTCGGCACTGTAGCCGAGGCTTTTGCCCCGGCCAATACCAACTTGAATGTGCAGGTGAGTATCCAGCGCCAGAGCGATGGCAAGTACTTCACGGGCAGTGCGTGGAGTGCCAGTCCCACTTTCTTCCCCGCGACGGTGGCTAACGGAGTGTGGACGCTGGCGGCTGGCTTGCTGCCCACCAATACGCCTAATGGCCAGTTCCTGATAGATGACCAATATAACCTGACGGCTATTGCTACGGACACCACAGGCCATAGCGCCAGTGCGTCTCTAACCCTCATCATTGACCATACGCCGCCCACTATTAGCATCACCACTCCCAAAGATAAGGCCATCCTGATCAGTCTGCTGACCATTGGTGGTAAGATCGCCGATGGGCCAGGTGGTACAGGGGTGCAAAAGGTACTCTTGAGTCTGGTGCGAGTGAGCGATGGCAAGCAGTGGAATGGCAGCAGTTTTGTCACTCCTCCTAACGTCAAAGGCATCTTGCAGCCCGTGGTCTTCCTGGCGCAAGGTGATGTGGCTAAAGGCATCTATGTGCGGCGCAGCGGTTTGCCCACAGGAGCCGATTTGACCCCCGGCGAGTATCGCATCTTAGCTGTGGCTTTAGATGGGGCCACTAATCGAGGCGAGGCTCGCAGTACCTTTACCGTCAAGAGCAACACGCCTCCACCAGTGGCAGCAGCTTCCACCGTAGCACTCTCGATAGCTAAAGCCAGTGTGGTGACAAGCACCGTGCAGTTGCGCTTCTTAGGCGCTTTGGAGGCTGAGAGTGCAAGCGATGTGGCGCATTACAATGTTGAGGTGAACGGCCATTCAGTGACGGTGGAGAGTGCTGGTTACAATGCTGCCAATCATAGCGTTACCCTGGATTTGCCTACGGGTGCTCTTCATGCGGGAGACAAAGTAACCGTGCGCTGGATCCATTTGGCTGATGGACAGGGGGCCTTACTGAACGCACAAACAGGCTCAATCACAGCACAGTAGGGTAGTGGAATTTGTCTGAATCTTAGGTCAAAGCGGCTGCACTCTCTCATTTAAAGAGTGCAGCCGCTTTGTTTTGACAGCTAATACTCTTGATGCTAAGTTGGGAGCAACCCCGGGCCAGGTAAGGCGTCCTGTGGTGTCGGTTCATTGCTTTTATGATAGCTTGTGATGCACTTTTTGGTTGAACTGAAAAACGACTCACGCTGGGGGCTGTGCCTGCTGCAATAACTGCGAGAATTTTATCACTATTGCGTGTCAAAGTAAGAGACGCCGGAAGAATCCGGTGCCTGGAATCAAGGAGATTGAGAATGAAGTGTCGTAAAGAATGGGTGCGGTGCGCCGCAGTTGCGGCCGTAGCTGTTAGCAAGCCTGCGCTCGTGGTCAATGCTGCGCCCGCCAGCCCTGCGAGCAAACTGGCTCCGGCGACTACATCGCCTGCCCCGGCCACTGGTGCCGTCGCGGCGGAAGTCAATAATGACAAAATTATGGTCGCTGATGTAGAGCGACTATTAAATGCTTTAAAGAAACAGGAGCCAACCCTGGCGGGCGACTCTCCGGCGGACAAAGCGGCCTTGCAAACCTGGCGTGGGCGCATTTTAGAAAACCTCATTGCAGATCGCTTGCTCTATCAAGAGGCCCAGCAGCGTAATATCAAACCGGCCCCGCAAGATGTTGACAAACTCGTGCAGCAGGTGAAGGGTGGTTTCAAGAACGATCAGGACTTTACCCAGGCCCTCGCTAAAGAGGGCTTGACGCCCGCTTACGTGCGCCAGAGTTTGACCGAGGAGCTAATGCGCCGTGAATTAGCCAACCAATTAACGGCGGATATTACCATCTCTGAAGCCGATATTGCCAAGTTCTATCGTGATAACCCCAAGGAATTTACGGTGCCGGAATACACCAAAGTCAGCCATATCCTGATTGCCGTCCAGCCCAATACCTCGGCAGCCGACAAGAAAAAGGCCCATGACCGGGCGGCGGGCCTCTTGAAGCAAGCCCTGGGTGGTGCTGATTTCGCTAAGCTGGCACGCGAAAACTCCGAAGACCCTGGTAGCAAAGATAAAGGCGGTGAATTGGGGCCATTAGAAAAAGACCAGTTCGTAAAACCTTTCGAGGATGCTGCTTTTGCCACCACACCGGGCAAAGTCTACGACAAGTTAGCCGAGACCCAGTTTGGCTATCATATTATCAAGACCGATAAAGTGGCCGAACGTATCGTGCCACTGAGTGACCTGCGGGACAACAAAGAGGCTTATGCCAATCTCAAAACAGCCCTCTTCAAGATGAAGGTGCAGGATGTTTTAGATAAGCATATCGAAGGGTTGCGGGCGCAAGCCAAAATTAAGAAGAATATTTAACTCTCTTTGAATGGGCTGAAAGCAGAATAAGGGGCTAAGCCAGATTTAAAATAACCGATGGCCATGTGGTCATCGGTTATTTGCTTTTGTTGAATATTTATTCAAATTGACGCGCGGGGTAAGTTGTAGTTAAATGACAACATCCGCGTTGAAAATACTGACGCTTTACGGAGATTAAATTGACCGCCATTGTTGATATTGTAGCCCGTCAAATTTTAGATTCTCGTGGCAACCCCACGGTTGAGGTAGATGTCGCTTTAGAAGATGGTGTAATTGGTCGTGCCAGCGTCCCTTCCGGCGCATCCACTGGTGAATATGAAGCCGTTGAATTGCGCGATGGTGATAAAAAGACCTATGGCGGCAAAGGGGTTTTAACGGCTTGCCAGAATGTTAATGAAAGAATCGCTCCCGAACTGATTGAGATGGACGCTACCGAGCAGGTCGCGATTGACCAATTAATGCTCGATCTCGATGGCACGCCCAATAAATCAACTCTGGGCGCGAATGCTATTTTGGGCGTTTCACTCGCGGTCGCTAAAGCCGCTGCTGCTTCCTTAGATTTGCCCCTCTATCGCTATCTGGGGGGTACCTCCGCGCGCACCCTGCCATTGCCGATGATGAACATTCTCAATGGCGGCAAACATGCCGATTCTGGGGTGGATTTGCAAGAGTTTATGGTCATGCCGGTGGGTGCGGAAACCTTCTCGCAGGCTTTGCAGATGGGCACGGAGATTTACCAATCGCTCAAGAAAGTGCTGCATGATCGCAAGCTTTCCACTGCGGTGGGCGATGAAGGTGGCTTTGCTCCCAACGTACAGGGCACCGAAGATGCTCTGGGTGTGATTATGCAGGCGATTGAGACGGCGGGTTACAAACCGGGCCAGGATGTGTTGCTGGCGATGGACCCGGCCATGAGCGAACTGCATAATGGTAAGCAATATGTTTTCGAGCGTGAAGGTGGTTCGCGCAGCAGTGAAGAGATGGTGGATTTCTGGGCCAATTTGGTGAGTAAGTATCCGATTATCTCGATTGAAGATGGCTTCGATGAGGATGATTGGGCCGGACATCAGGCTCTCACAGCACGTATTGGCGATAAAGTTCAGCTTGTTGGTGATGACCTCTTTGTTACTAATACCGAGCGGCTGAAGCAGGGTATTGAGCAGAAGGCGGGCAACTCGATTTTGATTAAGGTCAACCAAATCGGCACTTTAACCGAAACTCTGGCCGCGATTGAAATGGCCAAGCGAGCCAGTTACACCGCTGTGGTCAGCCATCGCTCCGGCGAGACCGAAGACACCACTATTGCTGACATAGTGGTAGCGACCAACGCCGGGCAGATTAAAACTGGCGCACCGTGTCGCACCGACCGTGTCGCTAAATATAACCAGTTGCTGCGCATTGAAGAAGAGCTTGGCGATAGTGCCCAGTTCGCTGGACGCGATGCGTTTTATAACTTGAAGAGTAGGTAGTAGGTGGTAGATAGGGGTAGTGAAGTGTAAGGGATAACAAGCTGCTATAGTAACTATTCTGATTTCCTTGCAGGCTATTTACACCTCACCTTTCCTACCTACTATCTACCACCTACTACCTACCTTTAGGAGGCGGGTCTCGATACAGCCACCATCACAGCCTGACCCAAATCTGGAAGATGTTTATGAGCCACGCTTTGCATTGAAGGCGGGGGGCGGTCGCTCGTCGCGTCGCAAGCGGTGGACTACCGTGCGCGGCGATGCGCCTGATGTTGTTGTTCCCGCCAGTGTCTCTCCCGCTAAGACGAAAGCGCATCGCAAGCGGCGGGCTAAGCAGCGGCTGGCGAATGTGCTGATGTTGATTGTCTTCGGGCCAAGCACCTTATTGCTGTGGGCGATGATTTACCTCGTGCATACGGAATGTAGCTGGATGCAGGAGCAGGTAGACAGCAAACAACTGCAACTCACGGCTTTCAAGAAGCAATATGAAGTGGGGCAGAAGCGACTGGCGGCGCTCAAATCGGATAAGGGCAACGAAGAAATCCTGATTGAGCATGGCTACATCCCGCCCGGTGACCGCATTCTGCTTTTCCCGGCCACGGGGGATGAGCAGCGTGCGGCGGCCCTGCCCAAGAACGACCTCTCCCCCCATGAGCCTTTAACCGGAGCGCCCTCGCCGGGTGCGGGGATGGCTTCTGGGTGGCGTAGCGCGGGCAGCGTCTTGCATGATTGGTGGCAAACTCTGCGCGCTGGGGCCGGGGTTAAGCCCGTTGCGTCGGAGGCGGGATCTAAGCAGCGCACACCTGCAAAATCTGCTGGTGCCTCAACGTCCGGTGAAACGTCTACTGCTGCGGACACTGAAAAGTCCTCCCTTAAAACAACATCAGATGCGGCCACGGGTGGGGTGGGGGCCGCATCGCCAGCCGCCAGCTCGGATTCCAGAGAAGTTACGTCTATTCATGCGAAACCCACTGCCGTTGATGACTCCGGCACTACCAACCCTGCAACAGCAGGCGCAGCGGCTGCGTCTGCTGATACCCCGGATGCCGATACCCCGGATAGTGCAACAGCTAATCGTCCAGGCCCCGGAAACTCAGGAGACGAAAGATCAAGCTTCCCAAGATCAAGCTCTCACAGATCAGGCTCCCACAGCGGAAGCGATGACCACTCCGGCTCTAAACGGCACAGCCTTTCCGTCGAAACTGACTGAAGGAAAGCCCACTCGTTCCCCTTTGCTTCCAGCCACACCTGGCGGTGATTCAACGGATAAAGCTGCCACTATCCGAGTCCGTTTGGGCTGTGCTCTCTTAACCGCCCTGCTGTGGTGGTTGCCGGGACAACAAGCGGGCTGGTTTGCCCTGGGTTGGATTGCTCTCACGCCGTTGTTCTGGGCACTGCATGATTTAGATGGTCGTGCGCGCTGGCGTTTGGGGCACCTCACCGGGTGGTTGAGTTACGCCCTGATTAATTGGTGGATTATTCCTACCATCACCAAAGCCAGCCCAGTTATTGGTATCCCGGCACCCCTAGGCGCATTGCTTGGGGTGTTGGCCGTGACCTTTATTGCTCTCGTTCATAGCTCCATCGTGGCCGGGTGCGCCTGGCTGTGGAATCCACGCGCCTCCTGGGTGCAACGCGCACCGTGGGCCTTACCCGTGCTGATTGCGCTGCTCTGGGCTTGCCTGGACGCGCTACGCTATGAAACGCAATTAGCGCATGGTTGGGGCGCTTTGGCTTACACGCAGTGGCGTGATACCGCTTTGCTCCAAAGCGCAGCCTATATCGGCCAGCACGGTTTAAGTGCGTTATGCGTGTGGTTTGCGACCAGTCTCGCGCTCTGGATACGGAGGGGCGATGTGTTTTTATGGCGTGCTCCGGTCGCTGTTTTTATCTTATTGCATGGGTGGGGGGCCTACCGCCTTACATTACCGTTCAGTCCGCGCCCACCGCTGCGCGTGCTCCTCGTGCAGACCAACATCCCAAGCTGGCGCAAGAACGCGGAGAGCAGCGCCGAATCGCCCTATGCTCAAGCGATGCGCCTGACGCATGAAGGCGTGCAAGCAGCGGCGGCGCGGACAGGCGGCAGCTTGACAGGCGGCAACTTGATAGGAGCTTTTGATCTTATTGTGTGGCCTGAAACGACGGCTATAGTCTGGCAGCCTAAAGGCCGCAATCGTTTCCTGCGCGAAGGTGCCCTGGGGACTGAGATGGCCGGGCTGGATGCGCTCGCGCGGGAACTTAAAACCCCAATCCTGTTTGGCGCGCACCGGGCGGTCAGCCGTGAAGAACTTTATAACACAGCCGTGCTAATTACCCCGAATGGCGAGGAATCTTTTAGTGCCAAGCAACACCTGGTGCCCTTTGGTGAACGCGCACCTTATAATGAATATCTGCCCTTCTTACGTGCCCTGGCACCCAGTCCTGAAATCACGCCTGGAGTCCAGACCCAGACCCTGGCTTTTAACCGCCCCAGCACGGGTGAGCGGCTGGTCGCTGGCTGTGTCATCTGTTTTGAAAGTTGCTTTCGCTATCCGGCGCGGCGTTTAGCCAAGGATGGAGCGCAGTTGATTGTGGTTATGACGAATGACGAATGGTTCAGTGGCACCAACTCCCCGTGGGAACATGCGGCGATGGCCACGGTGCGGGCAGTGGAAAATCGGGCGGCAGTAGTGCAAGTGGCTAATGCTGGTTACTCGTTTGTGGTTGACCCTTATGGACGGTTTGTGGTAAACAGCGATAACACCCTGTCGGGGCCTCAAGCTGTGCCGGATAGGAAATCGGGGCCTCCAACCCAAGCTTTATCAACTTTTGGAGTTGCCCAGGCTCTTCCCGCAACCGTGTCATTGCCGTAAAATGGAATACATCTCAGCCGCAACTGGATTGACGGGAATATTTCTTTTGGAAATGTTCTAACCAAATTATGGAAACCATCTGGGCACCGTGGCGTGTGGGTTATATTTTAGGTGAGCAGCCGCCACCACCAGCGGGGGCGACGGGCTGCATCTTTTGTGATAAACCTAAAGCCGGTGATGACCAGGCTCACCTGATCGTGGCCCGCGCCACACACTCTTTTGTCTTACTGAACTTGTATCCTTATAATAATGGCCATTTGATGGTGGCACCTTACCGTCATGTAGCGCGTCTGGAAGACTTACCTGATACCGAAATTGCCGAGTTAATGCAGGTGGCGCGTCGGGTTGAGCCGGTGCTACGTGAAAAACTGAATCCTGACGGCTTTAATATCGGGATGAACATTGGGCGTGTGGCTGGAGCGGGCATTGATGCCCACCTCCACTTGCACATGGTGCCGCGCTGGGGTGGCGATACTAATTTTATGCCAGTGCTGGCGGATACCAAAGTGGTGCCCCAGTCGTTAGAAGCCGTGCGAGATTTATTAGCCGACCCAGTGCAAGCGGCACTGGATGCCATGAAAACATCATAGTACGCATGGATATGGTATCATCCATGTGCTGCCTTTTCGATAAATAGTTGGTTGAAGATTGAAGGAGTATTCTATGCGACAGTTGATGCGACGCACTTCGATGCTGGCCGGGTTACTCATCGCAATGGCTTTAATCGGGGCATTGGCCACCGGGGTGCGTGCCCAAAACGCCGTGCGTATCGTTAGCCCGACCGAGGGGCAGGCGGTGCGCGGCGAAATTACCGTTCAATTCGAGGGTATCCCCGAAGGTGGTTATGCTGTCGTCAAAGTGGATAATCAATTTAAAACCGCGACGGCGGATAATACCTATGTCCTCAATACCTTCCCGCCTACCTTTCCCGGTGATGGCCCCCATAATGTGAGCGTCTCCGTAATTAATGCAGCGGGTAAACCAGTAGGGGATGCACGGGTCACTTTCAACGTCGCCAATAACGTAGTAGACGTGGGAGCGCCCTCCGTGCGTTTAATCCACTGGTTGGCCAGTGACCGCATCGGAATGCCAGTGCAACGCTACCGTATCTTCGGTGAAAGCAATGCTATTATTGATTCTGGTCAACAAGCTGGCCAAAGTGGTGGAGGTGCCAGCAGTGGTGGCGAGGGCGGAGGCAGCGACTTTCTGCCCGCTCCACTAGACTGGCAGTATAGTGCTCTGGTGCGCCGTGTGGTGCGCGATGTAGGCATGGTGGATGGTGCGGCTAATGTCCGCAGCGTGGTGCAAGAAGCTTATGAACGTCAACGCTTTGGTGCCAACCAAAGTGCCAGTGGCGGCGGTGGCGAAGGCGGGGGGAGCAGCAGTTCTGGTGGTGGCAGCAGTGGTGGCAGCTCTGGCAGGTCTGGTGGCAGTTCGGGTCGGGCCAGCGGCGGCAGTTCTGGTGGGGGTAGAGGTGGCAGTTCTGGTGGTGGCAGAAGTGGCGGTAGCAGTGGCCCTGCCGGTGGTAGTAGTGGCAGCAGTGAAGGTGGCGGGGCACAAGACGCTCGTCCTGGTTGCCAACCTTTAGGCATCAAAGGCAATCCCATGACTAAAGGCCCGTGGAATGCCGATAGCTGTGGCCCGTGGTGGGATCAAGCCCCCGAACTGGGCCAGTATTTCGTAAAGATGATTCTGCCCACGGGAGAAGAAATTAATGCGACCCGTAAGGCGTCCACCATTGCCTTTGCTGACTTGTTTCCGGTTTTTCCACCGGGAGAAGTCCGTCCTGGCTCGACTTGGCAGACGACGATGACCTTCATTACGGAACTTTCAACCAAGACTCCGATCAACCTGCGCGACGTGCCTATCACCTTTACCTCCTTTGAAAATATCACCACCCCGGCGGGCGAGACGCGCCGCGCCGCCCGTTTAGAGTCGCAACGTTTCCGCTTGCCTCCTGCCGAAGCCATTAAAATCGCGCAGCGTCTCGACCAGTTCGCTGGTACGGCAGCCGGTGGTGGCGGTGAAGGTGGCGCCCCTGGGGGTTCCAGCGGTGGCGGTTCGCGGGGTGGATCGAGTAGCTCAGGCGGTGGCGCACAGGCGGCTGAAATCACCGTAGCGCGCACCGTGCTAACGCGAATCCTGTGGTTTGATGTCGAAAATCATCGTGTTTTACGTTCTGAGGACACCATAGATACCTACTATGAGGCGCCGCAAAGTGCTGGTGGTGAAGGCGTTAGTAGTGGCGGATCAAGTGGTCGTCCTGGGGGTGGCCCCCCCGGTGGTGGCGGGTATCCAGGTGCTGGTGGCAGTGGGGGCGCTGGGGAACAAGCTCCGTCTGAACCTAAGAAGGTTACTTATAATGCCCGCATTACAACCTGGTTAGATGATCGCATCCCGCACCCGACGCCACTCTTTACGGGGGGCGCAGGCACCGTCCATGATCCAACTCAGGTTGGCCAGCGCGACCCAACTCCGGTGCGCGATCCGGTGCTGGCCAGCACCTTGCAGCCGGGTGCGCCCTCCTCCATTTCGGATAAGGCAGCCGCCCGCCTGCCTTAAATCAAATAATGACTTGAAGCCGTATTTTGCAAAAGGCTGAGCGATTCATGCGCTCAGCCTTTTCGTTTTTGATAAATGGCCCGTAGCAAATGAAATAGCGTTATAATGGAAGTGCTCAGGGGCAAAGTTCTTTGTGGAGTTACTAATGCCAAGCCAGGCTGGAATAGGTCTCAAACCGCGCGATTACACTATTGAGGAATACACGACCACGGTTTGCCCACACTGCTTTGCCGAGCGGGGGCGGCGCTCCGATGAGCCGGATGTTTTTAAAGATGGCCTGTTGGTCAGTCACGACGGTAGTATCTGGCTCCGTCGTTTTTGCGCCACACATGGCGAAACCGAATCGCTTTATGAAGAGGATGCGGAAGTCTGGCGCTCGCGCTTTGGCTGGAGCACGCCCACTCTCGGTATTACCCCGGATCGGGCCAATAACTACGCGGCATTCCCCCACGGCTATCGCAATGGCCTGCCTGCATCGCATGGTCAGCACACCTGTATTCTGCTGCTCAACATCACTGACCGTTGTAACTATGGCTGCACCACTTGCTATGCCGCCGCTAAAGCCCCAGGTACTCCTCTATCTCTGCACGACCAGCCTACCATTGAAGAGATTTTGCACACGGTGCAAACCGTTATTGCGCGCGAGAATGGGAAATTAGGTGTGCTCATGCTATCTGGTGGTGAGCCGACAGTGCGCGATGATTTGACGGAAGTGATTGAGCAGTTACTCGAACTTCCGATTACACGCATTATGCTCAACACCAACGGTCGCCGCATCGCCCGCGATGACCGTTTTTTGGAGTTTCTGCACGATCATCGTCACCAGATTGAAGTCTATTTGCAATTTGATGGGTTCCGCCCCGCGACGTATTTGGCTTTGCGCGATGAAGATGTGGCGGCTGAAAAACAATTGGCACTACAGCGTCTCAATGATGCCGGAATATTCACGACCTTAGTGGCAACTGTGGCGCAGGGCGTCAACGAAGATGAAGTAGGGGACATCGTGCAATTAGGGCTGGCCACCCCTCGTTGCGCTGGTTTAGCCATTCAGCCGATGTTCGGTTCAGGGCGTGCTCCCTCATTCGATGCACGCAGCCGTGTCACCCCTACGGGTATCCTGCGTCGTTTAGGCGCACAAACCGGGGAGCAGGTGAGTTGGAGAGACTTTATCCCACTGCCGTGTTCACACAAAGACTGCTGCGACATCAGTTACCTTATCCGCACCGCCGATGACACCTGGAAGTCGCTGCCCCAACTCATCGGCAAAGCAGAACTCAAGCGGTGGATTCATCTCGTCTCCAATACCATCAGTTTCGATACGGTCTCAGCGCCGGTGGCGGAGATGCTCAAGTCTGGTGCCATCCAACGGGTCTTTTCCGAGCAACTCAAAGTCGGCACCCCCACTTTGATGGGTGACATCAGCCTCATGTGTGACTGTGTTTCCGGCTTGCCGGAACTTCTGGGTGGTATCTGGTCAACGGTTAATAAGGTGAAGGCGGCACGCAGTCAGTATGGCAACCAGAACGGCTTAAGTAAGCCCAACGATGCTTTAGAAAAAGCGGCTGAGCGCACCTTTCGTATTACTGTCAAAATGTTCATGGACGCCCACACTTTTCACGAATCCCGCCTGCGCCAGTGCTGCGTCCACACTGGCACCTTTGAAGCTGACCCGCGCCGCTATTCCTTCTGCTGGCGCTGGCTTTTTGCCGATGCTTTGGATAAACCAGAATCAACGATCATACCATTAGAAGCAGTGAAGGTGCATACGTCATGAAGATTCATCAATTAGATATTGAGGGGTTTAAATCACTTAAAAAGGTTACTTGGAATCCTAGCGACTTAAACGTTATTATCGGGCCTAACGGTTCTGGGAAGTCCAATTTGTTGCGGATACTAGAATTAATTTCGGTAGCAGCAAAAGGGCGGTTAGGAAGATACGTTCAACGATTAGGCGGAATGGAATCCCTCGTGTGGGATGGTCAATTAGAGAATATCATTTTTCGAGTGCAAACTACTCCAGATGACTTTTCTTCATCACATCATTTTGTATATACGACGAAACTGGTTCGTACTGGACTAAGCAATTTCTTTACAATTGGGGAAGAATCCCTCTCATTAAATCTTTTTTCTGAGGCAGATAGAGACAAATTCATGTCTGCTGCACAACACATGACACAACTGGTGAGAGCAAACCGTACCGCAAGGATTTATGATGAACAGTTTAATAGATGGAATATCTCACAAGAGCCAATTGACGCAGAAGAAACTATACTTTCGCAGGTGACTGGCCCCTTTGCGAACAATCAGCGCATCTTAACATTTCAGAATTATCTTGATGAATGGGCTATATATCATGATTTGCGTGCAGATCAAGAGGCTCCGATTCGCCAAGCACCAGTATCAAGGTACGAGAAGCATATTGCACCAGATGGACAGAACCTGATTAATGTACTGCATACACTTTACACTAGCGACCGTGATTTTAAACGGGCTGTTAATTCTGCTATGCGTGCAGCTTTTGGTGATGATTTTAACGAGTTGGTTTTTCCTCCAGCGGCTGACCAGAGAATTCAATTAAGAGTAAGTTGGAAAACGCTTAAGCGTGAGCAATCAGCCACCGATTTATCCGATGGTACGTTGCGGTTTCTCTTTTTGATAGCAGTTTTAGCGAATCCCTCGCCATCTCCGCTGATTGCTATTGATGAGCCTGAAACGGGTTTGCACCCTTCGATGCTGCCGATTATTGCAGAGTATGCAGTGGATGCGGCACAACGCACGCAGGTTATCTTTACGACTCATTCAGACCAGTTCTTAGATGCGTTTACTGATACTAAACCAACCACAACAGTTACTAAGTGGATAGATGGCGAAACAATTCTCAAAACGATAGATGGAGAAGAGCTTGAGTATTGGTTACAAGAGTATTCACTGGGTAAGCTTTTTCGGTCTGGTGAACTGGAGAATATGGAATGAAATTTATTCTCTTTGTTGAAGGTGAAACTGAATTTGGAGTGCTCCCAGAGTTTTTGAAGCGATGGTTAGATGTTAAGCTGAACGGGCCTGTAGGAATTAAGCCAGTGAATCTTAGAGGCTGGTCTGAATTGGTGCGGGAAGCGCCGACTAAAGCAAGGTTGCATCTCAATGACCCAAAGCGGGGACAAGATATTATTGCCGTCATTGCGCTGCTTGATTTGTATGGGCCTAGATTGCCCTATCCATCTCATAAAATGGCAGTGGCAGAACGTTATGACTGGGCCAAAAAGCATTTAGAAACGAAGGTTGGGCACCCTAAGTTTCGCCAATTCTTTGCTGTGCATGAAACCGAAGCTTGGTTACTGAGTAATCCTAACCTCTTCCCTACCGAAATAAGAAACGCACTGCCTGGCAAAATTAGAGAGCCTGAAACCGTCAATTTTGATGAACCACCGGCCAGATTATTAGACAACCTTTATCAGCACAAGTTGAAACGTCACTACAAGAAAGTGGTGGATGGGCAAGAGTTGTTCGGAAAACTTGATCCAGCTATGGCATATCACAAGTGCCCTTTTCTCAAAGATATGCTGGATGAGATGTTAAAGTTAGCTAAAGATGCAGGTCTATAAAGGCGGCGTCTTAGGTAGACCCTCTTAAAGCCACAAGATTGTAAAAATGACACTCGGCACCTTTTTCACGATGATGGCCTATGTCGTTGGCGCGGCGGTATTTTATGCGGCGGCGCGAGGACGTAGGTTAGCGACCGAGGGCGTGGGCTATGTGGCGCTGGCCGGGTTCTGCGGCGGGGTGCTGGGGGCTAAGCTGACCGAATGGGGTTTGGCGCATTGGTCGGCATTTGCGGCGCAGCCAACTGTTATCTTAGACCCACGATTGGGCGGGCGCACGCTCATTGGGGGTGTCATTATTGGTTGGCTCTCCGTAGAGGCGATGAAGTGGCGATTGGGGATTCGCCGCTCCACGGGTGATTTGTTTGCCTTATCGCTACCCGCCGGGGAAGCTATCGGGCGCATTGGCTGCTTTTTTAATGGGTGCTGCTTTGGGATGCCAACGCAAGTACCGTGGGCAGTCTACCAGCATGGCGCGTGGCGGCATCCGACACAGCTTTACTCGTCGCTTATTGCGCTGGTTATTTTCTGCGTTTTGTTGATGGCTCGCCAGAAGCTACAGCGTGAGGGTGATCTTTTCAAACTTTATCTGGTGCTTTTTGGTTTTGGTCGCTTTGGCCTGGAATTCTGGCGAGAAAGACATATCGTTTTCGGTGGACTTTCGATGTCGCAGTGGGTCTGCCTCGAAATGGCTATGGGCAGCCTGTTAATGCTGACTATTTTCAATAAGCGCGTGACCAGGCTAGTCCAGGCCCATTAACGGCTTTTATTGTATCCACCAGAGGGGAGAATTATGGAATTTTCAGAAAACAGAGGTATCGGCACTAAAGTAACGGTGCGGCTTCAGGTCACCAACGAGGTTGCGAATAACTGGAAAAGCGGCGATGGTTCTAATTTGCAAGCAACAGCAAAAGAACACGCCGAGCGTGCCGCCAAAGTGCGTTTCATGACGCAAAGCCAGGTGCATGTTGAATTGTTAGATGCACAGGAAGTCTGGATTGTGGAGAGCGGGCAATCTAAGATTTGGATTGATTTTGTTTATGAGGTTATGGTGCGCTGACCTGCATTAGACAGAGTTCCGTTCAAGGATACCAAATGGATTCAGCCCCAGAATCACCTGCGCCACTAGAGCCATCTTTACCCCCAGAGCCAGCTTTGTCGCCGGAAACGCCGCTGGCTCCCGCAACACCTGCCTTATCACAGGCCGCCCCACCGATACCGCCACCCGCACCTTACTATTGCCCTAACTGCGGTGCCTCATTGCCTGCGCCCGTTGAACTCTGCCCGCTCTGTGGGGCGCGCATAACCCAAAGGTCGGCAGGAGCCGGTAATATCATCGCTGCTATTGCCCTCGGCCTGGTGGCGGTGCCACTGGGACTCTCAGGTTCTTGCTTTGCCTTAGTTGGTGTGGGAACGCTGACAGATCGTTCAGGGATTGGTATCGGTGCTGGTCTCATTACACTGGCCGTGTTCCTGATAGGCGCAGCAGCCCTATGCATCTTTGGTATCGTTAAAGTGCTTAAACGCAAGTGAAAAGATTTTAGCAGGAAAGCAAGCAGGAAGGAGAACGGGAAAAGGAGAATAAGGACACAGTAGCTCCAGGTTCGCTACTCTTGAGCCGTTACTTTCTGTTTTCTCTTTTCTGCTCTCCCTCCTGCTTGCTTTCCTGCTTAATAAGTATTTGTATGGCGATTAACTGTGCAAAGTGTGGAGCTATGCTGCCGGATACTGCGACCTTGTGTCCGCAGTGTGGCTCACGTCTGAAAGAGTCGCCTCCGGCTGCTGTGCCCCAGCCAGTTGCCGCATCAGGGGCGGTAGCGCCAGTTCAATTGGCTGCTCCCCCTCAAGCTAACGCGGCCTGGACTAATGGCTGTCCACGTTGTGGCGCTTTCGTGCCATCAGAGGGAACCTTCTGTCCCCAATGCGGGGCACGCGTCAAATCTGCTAGCGGAGCTTTGCAGCCAGGCAGAATGGCGTGGAACATTGGCAAGGCGATTTTGGCGGTAGTCATCACGGTGGCTTTTTTAGTGATCGCCGCTCTTGGTGCTATTCTGGCAGCGTGTGCGGGGATGAATATCAATTCACCGCCCACAGCCGAAGCGCAACAATTTCAAGCCTATATCGTTGGTGGCTTATGTGTATTGTTCCTGATATGGGTAGTTTGTATGGTTTTTCTTTTAATGTAGTTCTAATGTGGCAGGGCAAACCTAGTTTTCTTGCTATGCAACAGACTTCTTCTGATACCGCTACGCATTGTCGCCATTGCGGGAAACCTGTACAACCCGACTACCGCTTCTGCATCTCGTGCGGCACACGGTTGACGCCCCAATCGGCCCTTGTCACAGTTGGGAAGACGCTCCAGGCTGGTTGTCTAATTGCCTTGGCCTTGCCCTTTGGCCTCTTTGGAGCGTGCGGATTACTCAATTCATCCATGTTTGTGTTGCAGGTGTTGGCTGATCCGTCCAGGCTATTGAGGAATTTGATGTCATGGGGGTTTACCAGCATTCTCTCTTTGGGTTCATTAGCCCTGGCCGTTTGGATGGTGCGTCGCGCTCACGATAACCGCAGATGAAATGATGGGGAAGTGGGAAGGAAATGAGGAGTTGGCGCTTATGAAAATGCTGCGCGCGTTGTTGATCTTAGATTCAGCAGTGCTTTTGCTGTTGGGATGTGCTTTGATTTTTATTCCCCATCTCGTCGCCTTAGCTTTTGGCTTCAAAGACTTGCCGCCTGGCATGGGGTATATCATCGGGCAGTGGGGCTGTGTCTTAGGCACGCTCTCGATTGGATATTTCGCAGCGGCAGT